>Ga0131853_10014907_pt1 | contig 14227 bp, 10 predicted proteins | sample TergutLab28metaG_FD_92764 | JGI IMG/M metagenome (GOLD analysis project Ga0131853, IMG submission 92764) | Labiotermes labralis P1 segment gut microbial communities from Petit-Saut dam, French Guiana - Lab288 P1 (version 2) (version 2) | ecosystem: Host-associated > Arthropoda: Insects >... | reverse complement strand
TGAGGATGATCGTATGATCGAAACATGTAGGAGCGTTTTAAGTGCTTTATTGTGAATTTTAGATAATTAAATGAATATATGTGCCTTTGTTGGTATATCAATTAAATAAACTGCATTTGAGCACCAAACAGCTGATTAAGCGCTTGGCCAACACGTAACTGTCAGTCCAAAGATTTTTCTGACGCGGGCGGCGCTGCTAATTGCTTCTAATTGTCTGAAAATCCCAGCAGCTTATACAGGTTATTCCAATAGCAACGGTTACATCACTTCTAACCTCCCACATTAAATAGCCATGTAGTGACACATTCTGTAGACTTCTATCAGAAACCAATAACAATAGCTGAGCTAATTATTTAATTAATCATGACGTGACGTGTTTAAATATTTCTGCTCTTCAGTGCTACTTGGCAAGACACTTGCAGGGCGTGTCTCTGGGCACCACCCTTCTGTCGCATTGTGTTTACTGTATGGCTATTGGAGGTACCTAATGCAGAATGGATTTGAAACCATTGTACCTGAACAAGACGTCCTTCATGAAAGTAAATGATCGGCACGTTGGCTGTAAATTATGTCACACGCAGGTTAAAACCTCTGTGACGTCACATTTGCAACCAAATGCGCATAATCTCGGACATAACACGTTGCTTGATTCTCTCTTGAGTCTGTGCCATATGTAAGGTCGATAATCCAGTGCTTTATGTACAGAGTGAGCATAAAGTCTTTCCCTGATTACAAACATTTATTATGTTACACCTCAGTTGAAGTGTTTCTGCCGTGGATAATTTTCCAACAAGATGGTGCACTGCGGTTCACATGTTCGTCGGTTTTTGGATGTAACACTTCCAAACAGGTGGATTGAGAAAGATGGTCCGACACCCTGGCCACCACGATCGCCGGATATCACGCCCCTTGTTTCTTTTTATGGGGGTATGTTAAGGACAAAGTGTTTTCGACACCAGTTCCAGATATTAAAAATTTGAAGGCAAGAATAACAGACACTTTCGCTGCAATAATTGAAGACATGTTGGAGAACACGTGGAGAGAAATTGATTATCGATTAAACGTTCTCCGTGCAAAAAAGGATCACATGTTGAAGTGTAATAATGTGTTGTAAAAAAACTTCTTGAGTTATATTTAAAAAATTGTTTTCCATGTATAGTAGTTTTCTTGTAATAAATGTCTGTAATAAGGGAAGACTTTATGTTCACTCTGTATTTTAAGGCAAGATGTGTATAGAGGTTGTAGCCTGGATAGTCTGTTTATTACAATGACTAGGCTGTGGGCTAGAAAACGGAATAATCTTGTTGCAGCAACTACTTAATTGTTGTTGTTAGCGTATTAGAATTCTATTAACAGAATATGACACAGTTGTCTCTGATTACTTCCGTTCATTTACGCCTGAAGAGACTACAGTCCTCTCTCCATGAGCAAGGATATATGATTTTCGTATTGCCAAGAAAGTAGTGATGATTCGGAGGAAGAAGTGCTATGGGAAAGCCTGGAGGAAGCTGGGAGGATGCCGTTTGCATGAATGCCGCAGAGTTGCTCCAGAAACGGGACTGGAAGGTGGCAACAAGGAAGAGAAGAGTTTGAAGGAAGGAGATCAGGGAGGCCAGGGCCCGAAAACGGGCCGAAACGCTATAGAAGAAGAAGAAGAAGGAGGAGGAGGAGGAGGAGAAGAAGGAGAAAAAGAAGAAGAGGAGGAGGAAGAGGAAGGAGAAGGAGGAGGAGGAGGAGAAGAAGAAAAAGAAGAAGAAAGAAAGTCATCGATACATTGTTTTCAGTTATCAATGTTAAGTTCAGATTACTGCAAGTACAAATAACGGCCGAAGTCTGGTGTAACGTAATTCACGGTTTGTTTATAGTGGCTGTCATTGGCTGAACTACATGACGTCACAGGAATGAGTGGATGATGAGTTTTGAATTGGAAAAAATGTTGAAGGAAGCAAGTTGAGACGCGATTTGAGGCACTTCGCTGACAGGTGTCCAAAGGGACTAAAGAAAACTACACAAATTCTTTGTCAATATTTCCGCTTCCCGGAACCGTTACTTCAATTCATGGCCGTCTGAATACGATGCAAGTTGCTGTTCTCAGCCGCGTCTTTCAGCCTAGTATCATAAGTCATCATGTTAAACGGATAAGGTGAATTTTTGTCCCTCTCCAGTCTAATGAAGGAACGAATTTGACGTTTAGGTGAAAGAGCATCGTGATAAATTCTTATAATAAAACCAAGTAGATGCACTAATTTCTCAAATTTATTTTTGGAATATAACACTACATGTTTCGGACAGTTCCTATGTCCATCATCAGGAGTTTTTCACTGTACACACAACAAAAGTGTATGACTTATACTATTGTTGTGTGTACAGTGAAAAATTCCTGATGATGGACAGAGGAACTGTCCGAAACATGTAGTGTTTTATTCCAAAAATAAATTAGAGAAATTAGTGATTTAGTTGGTTTTATTATAAGAAATAATGAAGGCACGTAGTAAGAGTAGAAATTTAGCTCCGGTCATTCTGCGTGCCTACACTAGAAAGAAGTGAGTGGTCAGTTGCACGTCACTACAGCTGTGTTACCCGGGCAGAAGGCAGGATTGCGTTGAGTATGAGTCTTTGTGGACCCCAGAGCCGGTCTGGGCGTTGTGGAGGAGACGTTAAGTGAAACAAATTTCTTCTTAGAATGAACATTATCATAGATAAAATCATTCTTCTTCAGAGTCAAAATATTAATGTTTTGTTGTTCATTGAATTAAATAAAGCCGCTGAACTGTAGACCGAGCAGCTTTGTATAAAGATAAAGGTCTGAAACTTGCGTTCTGGAGCTGTTTTGGTTTTGCTGTGGCTAGAATATAGCAGTTCTGACTGAGCTTCCTTATGACAATCAGTCCTTCCGGGTAAACTTAGGACATTGCATGGATATACGACGACGGATTCTGCCCTCGCCATTTTGCAATTCATCTTTTTCACCACTCATCCTACAAGGTGATACTGGCAATGTCGTACATCACATCACCGACAGCTGCAACTCTTTCTTAATATTAGTAGGTTGTGTATGGATAGAATGCCTTTTGAAATGTAAGTCGCTGCAATACCTGCGGCTATTTTGCCTCTATGAGACTCCAGCCTTGACCCTCACCTCCTATTGTACTACGTCACGTCTTACCTGAATCACGAAGAACCACTGGCTAAGTTCTGTGTTGATGAAACTGATTCACCTTTCACACAAGATTTCCTAATTTGTTGCTGTTGCTGTGTAGATTCTTGGCAATTTGAAGATTCTTAACTTTTTAATGACTTTGGAGATTTAATGATCCATTATAACTTAACGATCGTTGGTAATTTAATGATTCTTCTCACTTTAGTGATACGTTTTACTTTAATGAGCTTTGCTAATGTCGGACATAATTCTTGCTAGTTAGTAGTCCCTGATGATTTAGTAACTGTTGATAATTTTCGTAATGTCTGGATAAAAATGTTTATTTTCCTAACATTTTAAACACACGTGTTTATTCTCCTAAGCATTTCAAGGCACCATTTATTTTCCTAAATATTTCCGGGAACCTCTTCATATTCCTAAATATTTTAAGACATTTGATGTTTGTGTGACCGTGTATCACTGATACAATAATATAAACAGCCAACTAGATGCAACAATAACAAATTTTATTGATAATTACAATCAGCTTAACATGTTTCGGGCGAAATTATCGCCCGAAACATGTTAAGCTGATTGTAATTATCAATAAAATTTGTTATTGTTGCATCTAGTTGGCTGTTTATGTTATTATTTCAATACACGTGTTAACTTTTCTAAACATTTCAAGGTACGAGGTTTATTCATAAAGTAAGTACCGTTTCGCTGTAAAAAAATCGAGTAAGGTTTCGTACAAATTTTATTATTATCAGATTCTACATTCTTCAAACTATTTTTCCACATATTCGCCGTCATTATTGAGGCACTTATCGTAGCGGGGCACAGGTTTTTTTATACCCTCCTCATAGAATGCGGCCGCCTGCGATGTTAACCACTACTGACCATGTCATAGATTAGAGTCCTTGAAATCTGAGAAAAGTGCACAGACAGATCAGAAATTGTGAAACGTCTGTCGTCACGCACTCTTTCGTTGACCTTACGCACCAAATTATCATTCACCAAAGATGAACGCCCACTTCGCGCCTCATCGTGCACGTTCTCTCGTCCTTCATTGAACATCCGAACCCATTTCCTAACCATGCCATCACTTATTGCATTGTCACTATACACTTGACAGATATGGTGACGAATCTCACTCGGTAGCACATTCCTAGGGTTCAAAAATCGAATTAAAGACCGCATTTCACGGTCGGCGGCCCCTTCAATTTTCTTAAACATGTTTAACGCGCAGGAACAAACATAAACATAAAACGAATTTCACGAAATGGCGTCTGTGGCTTCTCAATTGATAGAAGAAGTCACTGCACATGCGCAAAGTGACAGTCTCGAGTATGCGCGAGAGATATGCGCAGACGGTACTTACTTTCCGAATAACCTACGTATATTTTAAATTTTTAAAATATTCGAAACCACCTTTATCTCTTTCTAAGCATCTTTTTCGGCGCTATACAGGCCTTATGAATGCGGTTAAAAGATCGTCATTAAATAACGAGAAGACTGCCATTTGGTTTCGGTAATACAAAATATTACGTGCTGTTATTCAAGATAGAAGTTAGAAATTCAATAAAGTTCTCACAAATGAATATGTAAGCTGTGGAGGATTTGCGGTGGTGCAGATCCCATTTGTAACGCTCTGATATTCTAGGCCGTGTAATTGGTACATGAGAACCAACAGCTGAAGACAACAAATATTTCTCTTTTCAGTGAGGTGATGCAGGAAATAGCAGTTTATTGATAAATGGGCAGGGGGAATGAGGAGTGAAGAATCTGATGACAGTGGGTACTCGTAGATATGGTCAATTGAGATTCTTGAATGTAGTTACAAGCTACCAATCTGTACAGCGTTTCTTGGATCGTAGAAGCATAGCATTATTTTAAAAAATGGGGAAAAATTTGTCCTTAACCTTTTGGCGCCGGAATTATTTTTTTAATTTTAGCACACTCTGTATATAAAATGTGAATAATACAGGAAACAAATACGTTAGAATTATGAAACAAACTGCATTTTGAAGAGAAAAAGAAGACAGTGTATACCATATTTAAAATATTCAGTACCTATACTTGTTGAATAAATATATAAAATGCAACTTTAGAGGTTAACGATGCGATACGACCACTATAGTTGACATTAGGCTTCAAAAGATTAAATCTGCGCCATTGTGGGATATTACGCAGCGTATAGAGGAAATTCCTTAACATGGTTTACGGGCAATATATCGGTCCATTCTTCAGGGGTTAAGAAATCTTCTTGGATTTCATTATCCTTAAAATGGAGCCGCTAGGTTTTCCCGAAACTTCGATAACGAATTACCATTATACGCTGCATAACAACTCAAAAGAGAGCAGATCTCATCTACACTTCGGAGAAAGTTGGGAACCACGGATAGTTTGGCCTCTCGTATGCTATATAAAATTATAGGGCTTTTTTTCCCCCTACTTGACAGAAAAGGGTCAGTCCGACCCTAACGTGAGTTTTTATTAGACTTTCTAAAGGTTATTCTGAATGGGATCGTTTTTCTAACGCCCGTCATTGACTGTTAAAACTCCCCGACACACGGCGCGCGAGGCAACGTTGGCAGAGCCTTGGGCCGGTGCTTGGTGGTCTACCAGGGAAAAAAAAACACTTTATATTTTTAGGTTAGTCTCATAAACATGAACTTCAGTACAAGTTCTTATTTAATTATACTTGTGTGCTTTCAAAACCAGAATATTGTAATATCAGAATTCCAGATTTAAGTGTTATTTTTATGTGTGCGGAATGCGTGTCGCCTGATGCTAAGGGAAGAAGTAATTGACTGCGGGTGCTTTAACCCTTTAAACGCCAAGTTAAATCCCATCTGCCGTCTGCTGGCATTATTAGGAGCTCACCATATTCTCCACGTGAGCAGGATGAGGGTTAAACGCCAAGTTAAATCCAATCTGCCGTCTGCTGGCATTATTAGGAGCTCACCACATTCTCCACATTAGCAGGATAAGGGTTAAACGCCAAGTTAAATCCCATCTGCCATCTGCTGGCATTATTAGGAGCTCACCACATTCTCCACATTAGCAGGATAAGGGTTAAACGCCAAGTTAAATCCCATCTGTCGTCTGCTGGCATTATTAGGAGCTCACCATATTCTCCACATTAGCAGGATAAGGGTTAAATACCAAGTTAAATCCCATCTGCCGTCTGCTGGCATTATTAGGAGCTCACCATATTCTCCACGTTAGCAGGATAAGGGTTAAACCAACCTGCTGAAGAGAATACGGTGAAAGAAGGGAGAAAGGGCAGCGAAATGAAATAACGTAACAAACGTGTCATTATTTCTTTACTTGCACTTTTTATTGTGACCTGTTTTAATTAGAGAGTTCCGTAATAATACGCTTTGAAGTGTGGCACATGGACTAAGTAGGTTTTATTTTCGCGATCTCTAGCGATGATTGCATTTAACGTAAGGATAACCACCAGGCGGAATTCTGCTCTATTTTTTACATGCTTAGAAATGCGCTCACTTCAAAGTGCATATTTCAAAATTCACTCATGGGGCAAGCTGCTTTTATGTCGCCGTCTCGATTTTCTCCCAAACACAATTCCGAAATTTGATGAACTTAGTCAAAAATGTTGTGAATTTTTTTTTTCAGTTTTATCGTACGTGATCCAATGTCGATGTTGTCATTCCACTATATATATATATAAAAGGTATAGTTAGAATAAATTTCAACCTAGAACAGGCCTCGAAGGCCCACAGAGGGAGTAGAGGTATAGCCCTATTTTTTGTTTAACCTCGGCGCTAGATGGGGGGTGAGTGGTCAACGCCACGCCCTGGCCGCTTTAGCCCCAGGAAAGACCCGGTACCCATTGCATAGGAGGCTTGACAGGCCCCAGCGTCGGTCTAGATGGGTGCGACAAATCTCGCCCCCACTGGGATTCAATCCCTGGGCCGTCCAGCTCGTAGCGAGTCGCTATACCGACTGCGCCATCCCGACCCATATATATATATATATACTGGGGGAAAGGTCTTCGTAATTTCTTCCAGATATTACAAAATGTATTTCCAAAATGTATCGTTCCTATTTCATGGTTTAAAAATCACTGTGCTGTTTTATGGTACACAGTCTGTACAGTGCATAACAGGTAGAGTTAAAGTTCACCCTCGAGGGAGAGTGAAGATATAGGTGTACTCTTTCTTCAACCTCGACGCTAGGTGGTGTTGTGTGTTCAGTGACACCTCCGGGAAAGACAGCCGGTACTTCTTGTACAGGAGGCTTGGTGGACCCCAGTGACGACCTGTATAATTGCGGAAAATTTCGTCCCCACCGGGATTCGATCCCAGAACCGTCCATCGCGCTGAAAGTCGCTCTAATAACTACGCTATCCCAGCACACTTTACACTGTATAAGCTTTTTCAAATAAGAAATAAATCCGATCAGGTTCCTTGCAGATAAATACTGAGAGAGAATCCCATTTCATTCCTTCCTTGCATTTCTTTATTTATCAGACTATTGAAGTTTTCTGTCTTTCTTTCTTTCTTGTTTTCTTTCTTTCTTTCTTTCTTTCTTAGTCTTGTCTTCTGTTTTTAATTAGTTGTAAGTATATTCATTGTTGCATTGATCCTACTCGACGCACACAACACTCCGGTAGGACTTCCGTGGATAAGGGATCGGCCCGTCGCGAGACCTCTACCTGAAAACAAACAGCACTCAAAGGAATTCGCACCCACAATACCGTTACGCGAGCGGGCGCAAACCCACGCCGCCACCGGAATCGGCACCTCCTGAAGCTAAAACACACTATCGACACTTTCCGAACCAAATATTGCACGAACCAAACGAGGCCTTCCGCTCCTGAAATTCATTAATGGCCGTCTGTTCCAAAATCACAAATAACAAGGTATTTTTTACTAAATTTTACATTTCTCTTGGAACCCGCTGAATACAATCTACCTCTCCGAACTGGTAGGTAACGTAAAGTTGTGTCAAATTGTCCGCTAGTAATATATGACCCTGTGACATTCTGCACGCACTTCCTTTGCTTGGACTGCGTGACAGTGAAGACGAAGGCACCACGACCCCTCGAAACGCCTGATACTACTGTCGCAGCGCCAAGTCGTTGAATTCCTTGAGATACGCGTCGTGTGTAGCACCGCTGTGCCGACGTCAAGGTTCGTAATTATGCTCGTCTTTTGAATGATGGCTCACGAGATACAATTTTTTACTGTCTTCTGCACAAAGCACTTTGACGTGCAGGTGGTTTATCATTTGGCAAAAGATTTGGAAGCGCATTGTCTGATAGTAGAGGGACAAGTAGACGAAAACATTTCCACGTTTATACTTCCTACTTAGAATTCTGTGCGCTAATACTGCGAGCAATGTAGGCTACTAGTGTGGGAAATGCACCGCGTGTTTCAAGAGAAGCTGGTAGTTTTTAAAATTACCTAGAAGTGCCACCGAAATTTATAGAAAACAAAGGTCCATTCTTGTATATACAGGAGCCAACAGCTCGGCCTTATACTGAGCCAGAATAATCCTCTCTACCCTCTCATATCCTATAATTAAGACCGATTTTAATATAATCTTCCGATATTAACTTCCTTCTGTGAAGTGTTCATTTTACTTCAGATTTTTATATCAAAATTTTGTATGCATTTCTCATTTTTCCACAAGCATGCTACAAGTTATCCATATTCCTTTATTCTACCACCAATTATATATGCTGAAGAATGCTAATTGTGAAAACTTCATTTATTTCATTTCTCTAACCTCCGTTTCGATCGGCTTTGTTGTCATAAGATGTCTTTCTTGGGGCTAATCACATTGAGAAGGAAATGTTACTGGAGTAGAAAATGATTTATTCGTTGACAGCAGTATAAACCAATCGACCTGTAGCTACCAAACTGGTAACACGTTCTGTTGTGGGTGCGAAAAGTCCGTACGTAGAATCTTCACGCGCCTCTTCTTGCCGTCTGGCCATGTAGGAGGACGCGTACTTTATAGGATTTGTTTTTCTTTCGTCTTTCGTACGTCCCTGCCTTCCGCGGAAGTTAGAGCGGCCGGATCGTGATGCTGACAACTTACGTCTATCTAGTGTATATATTAATAATGAATGGAGTTGAACCTCCATACTTCCATACATCTTCGTGACTTGCACAGTGACAATTTACCTTTGCCATTAATTTCACGTACGTGAACGGAGAACAAATCAAAACAGGTGTCACGTGATTTTGCGTCAACGCACAGCTGCGTCCTGTCACTGCAATCCGTTTTGTCTTCAAAGCATTTTTATCTTGAAGAGAATTGTTGGAACAGACTTGCATGTACAGTAATTAAGGTTTCACTTTTGGTTCTGTTGTTGTGTGTTTCACTTGGCTTGTTCGTATACTCAGATAGGTAATTAATACAAACAAGTGATCTTTTGGTAGGAATACAGCTAGAGGGTCTACATACGAATGGATACAAATGAGTTGCAGTTTTATCACAATGTATACTGTATATTCTTTTCGATCTTTTTTTAGAAATGGTTCATAAATGGACACAAGCCCTGTGTGTTTACTCATAACTCATATCCACTTTCTTTCGCGGTTTTATTAGGGCGAGAAATTTAATTCTTGAGTACACTGCATTTATTTCTAGAACGTGACTTACATTCAGAAAATAACGGGAAAGAAATTGTTTGTTCTACTTTTTAACTGACGATGAATTCTACTTCTGTGTTGCAGCCCCGTGTACGACATATTTATTGATTCTCAAATAATTTAATGATATAAGTTTGGTTTCTTCGCATTACAAATGTAACTAGTAGCTGCGAAAGATTTCTATAGCAAAATAAGCCCCACCTGTCGCAAATTTCTGCATCTTCTTCAGTTCTTTTATATTCCTATTCTTCGGTTATTGCGGTCTGAGACCAATGCTTGATTCCGACTTTCGGGAGTTAGCATCGTCTCATTTCACTCCAACTCTTCGGCGTACACTGAAGATTTTCATTTTCGGTGTGAAGACGGTGACATTATTTTACATCGAAACGTTGGAGGAACTTATGCCTGCAAAGCAGCTGAATCTCGAAAGTCAAAAGTTCACTTTTTCTTTTCGTATGTTGAATCTTGTGTCAGATCTTTGCTGTTGTTTTTAATACGATTCACACAGAAAGACGTAGTATCAGAAGATAATGTTAGGTATGGGCTGCAGCCAAAATCGTTATGTTTTCTGTACTTCTGAATATTCATGCGTGTCAAAGGTAACGTTGTTGCTGTAATAGGCCGAGTAATAAGGTAAATATCTCTTGGTAGTCGGACACGGTGAGCTCACGTTTATTCAAGTTTCTCAGTTTGTATTTTTATGGTCGTAAGATTCCAAGGCCAGTTGAAACCTCATTTTGTGTTGCTGTCAAACAAAAAAACACAATTTGTTGATCATGCAACTTACTGAACATTGTAGCTGAGCTGTCACAGAAAGTGTGGGTGGTATTACTGCGATACTTCGGTTAGAAGTTCCAAGTAGCTGCCTGCTGGATAGGATTCTCCCAACTGAATTTAACTGCACTTCATTTCTAATTCTCATCTTCCAGACTATGCTTGTACATTTTGTTTCATGGAGAAATAAAACTTAGGAGAAGTCCCTCGGCTACTGAAGTTATAGAACACAAAGTAATGAGTATAATTTTACTTAATAACGTGACATCATGGTGCACAAATGGCAGAGAGGAATATCTGTGCCCAAGAGAGAATCAGTAACAGAAAATGAAGATCAGCTTGTGAGTGGTACATTAAAAAAGTGTAGTCTAGTCTTCAGCCTTCATCTTTCAGGATGGAAGCTTTTCCTCCCGAAAATTACAAAATTACATTCTTTTAGATTCTAAGAACACAGCCGTAATTCCTAACCCTGTAAAAACCTCTAAACTTGTCGGTTTGTTTTAGTAGTATTATAGAAGTAAACTGTAAGGAAAGGTAAAATAATTTTCGTTAATATAAACTACAACGTATTACTTCCAGATATTATGTCGCCACTTCAACATATCCTCAGCAGCGTCCATGCGACTTGTTCAGAAACTCTGTCTCATAAATGAAGAGCAAATGGAGACTGGTACTTGAGTTAGAAGACTTTGGTCATTAGCAGCAAGACATATATCTAGATATTATGCAACTTCGAAAGTTTTGTGGAGGTAGTTATGAATATTCAGCAGAGAAATATTTAAAATGAAACATATTGATTAATCTGGATGTGGTGTCTTTGAATATACAGTGTGATCAAAAAGTTTCTGTGCACCTGATTATTACAATACAGGTTCAGGTGCAGAGAGACTTTTTGATCACCCTGTACCTGTGGGCACTGGTATAAGCCTTAAATATTCCACTTCAATTATCTGGATTCGTGGATTTGTTTCGTAGGCCTTATTTCTGAGTAATCCCACCGGTTAGTGATAAGATCTGCGCTCTTTTGGGATTTTGCGAAGCGTAGAATGGTAGTTGTTACCGACGTTTCAGTATTACGTTTCGGTTCCTTGAAGACGTGATCGAGAGATTGTTCCGAAACGCCTACAAGAAACTACCATTCTACGACGCGTAAAACCCAAAAAGAGCACGGATTGCAATTTTACCGTGGCGTAAGCCCGCCTTCACCCAACTTGGTGTTATTCATGGTTCAGTGACAGCTAAATTATTTCTTTCATTTCAAAAAACATTTTACTGGCTTTGTGAAAATCTTTCTTTCATGTTCTGTATTATTGTGTGACCCGGATACAAAATAGATAAAAATATTACGTCACATTTTTTTTTACCCTTAGCTTCTAATAGAATACAGGATAAAATTTATGAATGCTTATGTTCAAATTACTCTGATATATAGGTACACTTTTGTAATCATGGAAAGCTACCGTAAATAATTCTTGTTAGAAGAGTGCATACAAAAATGTAAATTCGAAATCTTTTGTGTAAATTCCATATGCCGGAAGTAATAGAAATACCTTTTGGGCCATTCGGTCGGAAGCGCAACAGCATGACACAAACTCGCATCCATAATTCGTGTGTAATTTTGGAATGAGTAATTATCTCGTATATCAATCATATCTGACGTTCAGGTGACCGTGCATCGTGATAAATTCTTATAATAAAACCAACTAGATGAATTAATTTCTCAAATTTATTTTTGGAATAAAACTCTACATGTTTCGGATAGTTCCTCTGCCCATAATCAGGAGTTTTTCACTGTACACACAACAATGTTTTGTGTCATACAGGTTACAGTTACAGCTTGCGAGCAGGATTAGGACGGAACCAGTTCCGTCCTGATCCTGCACACAAGCTGTCAGCAAACCTGTATGGCATATTATATTGCTGTGTGTTCAGTTAAAAACTCCTGATTATGGACAGAGGAACTATCCGAAACATGTAGAGTTTTATTCCAAAAATAAATTTGAGAAATTAGTGCATCTAGTTGGTTTTATTATAAGAATCGATTATATCATTAAGTGACTCGTAAAGCAAGCTCAGCAAATATTTATTTAATGTTTCTTTTTCCAATATTTCATGAAGTAGGTGTAAAATGATTATTTTAGTTATAAAAAATTTAAAAAATAAGGTGACAAAATTCTCAGTTACGTTTATTTAGTGGAATGTTTTAACCTATCCTGGTGTTCCTGCCGTCTAAGTCTTGGGGCTGCGGCCGCTGGCTCGCTAGGATTGCGGGTTCGATTCCTGCGTAGGGTATGGATGTTTTTCACTGGTGTTACATTTTGACAGGTAGAGGTCTCTATAAGCGGCCGATCCCTGTTCCAGAGGAGTCCTACCGAGGAAGGGAGAGAAAGAATATGTGTGTATGTGTGTGTGTGTGGTGTATGTGTGTGTGTCACTGAGCGTGAGGAGGTGCAAAATCGAGTAGGTACACTTACAATAAATAATTTAGAAAGGGTTCAGAATAAGAAATAAAAATGATATTTTCTGGGGTACCTATCAATTGAATATCTTTTTTATGAAAAAATATTGTCCAAATTTTTAGTATAAGATACTCCTTTGGTCGAAGTTAAGAACAGAAAGATTATGAAGTACGTGTAAATTAAATCCAGGTACAACGAAATGTGAAGTACGTTATCTGTAACTTTTAAAATGATCTGAATTGTTTCTTACTGACCCTAAAGTTACAGTGGAGAAAGTAAGAATCTTTATGTTAAACACACTGATAAGAATCTTCTTCGTCATTTCATTACTGAATATGTGCACTGTTGATGGTACATGTCTTGAAGATTCGAGTGGAGACAGTTGCGTGACTTGAGCTTATTAAGGCATATTGAGGTCATCGTAAGGGGGCTGAGCCTTATGACTGATGATTCTGCCTAGGAACGCCAGAACACACACATGTATTTGAAAGCATTATGTTCCATATGGCGAAAGGTACATTTGGCTGCATGGTTAATTCATAAGTCTTACTTTCTTTCTATTTATAGAGAACATTATAGCAATGAGAATTATTGCAGGACATGTATGGTGCATTAAATGGCTTGTTTAACTTCATCTTTTGTTTTCAGCCTACTTCCTTTCATGAAAGAAAAGAATAGGATTATAAGACTAAATACTACTTGTCTTGACCTGTCATCTTTTGAATCATTTGGTCGTTTTTCACGAAACTTGGACCGTAGTACACCACTGCGGGACATCACAAGCCCTTTAATATCCTTTATCCAGTAATAACAACAAGGTGGGCGCGCGAACGTGTGGCGTGGAGACGACAGTAACGACTCTTTTAGGGCGCTGAAGTGAGGTGTTTAATACACTGGGAACATGGGTAGAATTTCTTGGAACGCAGTAATGTGTTTGTCTTATGCGAGATAACGTGTTGCCTAATACAGGGTTACTATAAAAGAAATAGACACTTTTAATGTTGTATTGAAACGAAATTAGTAACGATAAACAACCAGTTTCTTGAAATTTCTTTCTCCAGTCGCAGATAGACTGCCTTGTAGGTGGAGGTTTGCCATATCGTCTTCTGAAATGACGCCGTACAAGAGTAACTGAGTTCGTCTTCGCTAATCCCAGCACACAAAAAGCCTTCTCTACTACAGTAGCAGCCATTTTGCTTCAGCGATGTCAAGGGCGCTGACGT
>Ga0131853_10014906_pt1 | contig 14228 bp, 9 predicted proteins | sample TergutLab28metaG_FD_92764 | JGI IMG/M metagenome (GOLD analysis project Ga0131853, IMG submission 92764) | Labiotermes labralis P1 segment gut microbial communities from Petit-Saut dam, French Guiana - Lab288 P1 (version 2) (version 2) | ecosystem: Host-associated > Arthropoda: Insects >... | reverse complement strand
GACCAAGCTTCACACCCATACAAAACAACAGGCAAGATTATAGTTCTATATATCTTGATCTTTAATTTCTTGGATAGCAACCTGGAAGACAAAAGATTCTGCACCGAATGATAGCAAGCATTTACTGGCCTAAGTCTACTCTTTATTTCTTCCCGAATAGAATTTTGGATTGTTAAAATTGTTCCCAAATATTTAAACTCTTCCACCCACTACACATAGGATCAAGATATATAGAACTATAATTTTGCCTGTTGTTTTGTATGGGTGTGAAACTTGGTCGCTGACATTGCGGGAGGAAAGGAAGCTGAGGGTGTTTGAGAATATGGTGTTGAGGAGAATCTTTGGACCTAGGAGGGACGAGGTAACGGGGGAATGGAGGAGATTGCATAGCGAGGAGCTAAATGATCTGTATTCCTCACCCAATATTGTGCGGGTGATAAAATCGAGAAGAATGAGATGGGCAGGGCATGTGGCGCGTATGGGTGAGGAGAGGGGGGTGTATAGGGTCTTGGTGGGAAACCGGAGGGAAAGAGACCACTGGGGAGACCTAGACGTAGATGGGTGGATAATATTAGGACGGATCTCCAGGAGGTGGGATGTAGGTATCTGGACTGGATTGGACTGGCCCACGATAGAGACAGGTGGCGGACGCTTGTGAGTGCGGTAATGAAACTTCGGGTTTGTGAAATGCGGGAAATTTCTTGACTAGTTGCAAACCAGTTAGCTGCTCAAAAAGGACTTTGTACCATGGAGTAAGTAAGTAAGAAATAGTGTTTAGGGAAGAGTATATTTTGTGACTGTCCTCATTATGCAATTTTCTGCTTCATTCTGTCAATTCTTTTCTCGTATTTCCAAACATTACTCACAGCGCCTTTCTTTTTCATATTCTCTCTTTCGTCCGTCAGTATATTCTACAAATATCGCCAGTCACTCACGTTTAACGACAAACATGAAGTCTGTTTCTACATGCGTGACCTTGAAACAAAGAAAATTACGCAGTGGCGTGAGAAATATTTTTAAACTTCTGGAGTTAAATTATTTCTTTCTTTAAATAAAGGTTGACCAACTAGATGAAACTTGCTTTATTGTCTACTGCTCAACATGTTTCAGACGTTAATACGTTCATCTTCAGGAGACATCGACTACTTGTTGCGTTGTGTAGGCTGTAATGATAGAGGTTCTGTGTGTTAATTTATTCATTTATCTGATCTATCTATCATTACAGCCTACACAACGCAACAAGTAGTCGATGTCTCCTGAAGATGGACGTATTAACGTCTGAAACATGTTGAGCAGTAGATAATAAAGCAAGTGTCATCTAGTTGGTCAACCTTTATTCAAATATCAAGATGAAGCACGGTCCAATACGCATAATATTTCTTTCTTTATTTATTTGTAGTTGAAAAACGCTGAAATTGTCTCAAAAGTGGCGTCAGTTCATTCGATAAAAATAAATAACTAATGGCGAAGAAGTCAAAATAATTGCAAATTTAACATTCATAGCAGCAGGTAGCAGTAACGGTATGACAAATGCCTGACGCTGTATGTGCAGTTTTTGAGCTCCTGATGATGGACGGAAAAGCCGTCTGAAACCTGTAGAGCGTCTTACATAAATAAATAAATAGAGAAATGTCGCATCTTGTTTGTTGTACTCCGAGAATATGGAAGTGATTCTTATTTAATGACGTGTTCTGTAATAGTATTTGCCTGAGAAGTCTGAGGAAAACCTCGATATACCTGAGAATAATCAGTGCGTTTCGATTGAGCAGCGTCGAGGAAATGTTGAGTGATTGAGTGGGGAACGTTTGTCGTCTTTGTCGTTGTTTTGAAGTTTACGTTACTTTCCTACTGACACTTGTTGGCAACTACATTTCATACAAACGATAGAGTTATAACACCATTGCCTTTTAATGCCAGTGGTTACGCTGTGTACTACCAAGTTCAACATTCAAATATTTCTACGTTCTGCCCCCTCAGTTTATTTATGTGTTTTGTGTGGATCTGAGAACAAACAGCGATTGTTTCCCTATACAGCATTAACTGATTGGTTTTTATAACTGAGACGGAGTATGTTTACTGCGCGGTACGGACTGGATCTTTATATACCGCCAGTTTAAAATTCAGCAATTCTACGTTCTGCCCACACAGTGTATTTATGTGTTTTGTGTGGATCTGAGAACAAACAGCTATTATTTCCCCATACAACATTAACTGACTGGTTTTTTTAACCGAGACGGAGTGTGTTTACTGCGCGGTACGGACTGGACCTTTATATACCGCCAGTTTAACATTCACAAATTCTACGTTCTTCCCACAAACAGCGATTATTTCCCTATTCACACAGTATTTTTAGGCGCGTTCTCAAAATTGCGAAAATTAGCTTCGTTACGTCTGTCTCTCTGTCTGTCCTTCCGTCCGTCCGCATGGAACAATTCGGCTGCCTGTGGACGGATTTTTGATATTGGATTATTTTTCGAAAATCTATCGATAAAAGTCAAGATTTACTAGAAACTGACAAGAATAGCGGATATTTTACATGCAGACCGACACACATTCGTGATCATATTTGCTCAGTTCTTCTTAAAGTTAGAAATATTTCAGATAAATTTGTGGAGGAAATAAAAACTTATTTTATGTCCTTGAAGATTTTTAGGCTTGTTAGCAAAATTGCGAACAGCGAGTATTAGCTTCTTTATGTCTGTCTCTTCGTCCGTCCGTCCGTCCGTCCATCTGTCCACATGGAACAACTGTCTTCCCTATGGACGGATTTTCGTGACATTTGATATTTAAGTATTTTTCGAAAATCTTTCGAGAAAATTCAATGTTCATTAAAATCGTGCAAGAATAACGGGCACATTACATTAAGACCGATCTAAATTTTTGGTCATATCTCGCTCACTTCTTCTAACAACGAGAAACGTTTCAGACCAAACTTGTAGAGAAAATCAAAACACACATTTTGTGTTCAGTAACCTTTTTTTTTTTTCGAAAATCCTGCCTTTTGTGAGATAATGTGGGAAAACACTGTAGAGTGGGGCATGGCACAGATGACAATATGACGCATGCGCATTGCATGCTGGATAACTAAGGCTACAAACACAAACTCAGAATATGCAATACCTGTTGCTTTTCCACTGCAACAACGGTTACACGTACGCGCCTCAGTGTTACGTTCTACGTGCACTGCCTCTCGTGCTTTCTCTTAGTCCGCATAACAGAAATGGAGGAGCTGTACAAGAATTTTTATGTCTTGACACTGGTTCGGTTCTAAATTTGTCGACGCATTTCTGTTTGCGTTACACGTACAGACAGCGTGTTGATCTCCTCCTCTGTCTTTTTTTTTCCTTTGTAGGCCAGAAAAAAAGGCTAAAAAGACCTACGAAACGTTCGTAGATTTTAATAAAGTGCGAAGAACGTAATAGAAATGCCGGCTGCGCGTAATTGAAAGAGAAAGGGCGTGGGAAGGAGTAATGGAGTTGGAAATATGGGTGGTGGGGGGGCCAAATAGCTGCAGTCATGGACGTCGCTTCGAAAGTACGATCCAGGACAAAAAGTAGACAAATAACAACCGAAGATACTCAATTATTACACCAACCACTGCACATATATAAAATTTATAAAATTTACACATTAAAACATTAAATTTTGAATTAAATAATTTTATATATGTGCAGTGGTTGGTGCAATAATTGTGTAACTCGACAACATGCACGGTGTAACAATGAAAATAAACAACCGAAGAAGCTTACCTATTGTGCAGAGGTCTATAAAACTGATTATTCATTAGCTTTCCAAGAAATACTGTCATTTTAATGAATCCGAAAGGTCATTACACTGGGTACAATATCCCGAAACTTGTCCCTATCCTGAGCCACATGAATCCAGTCTACACCGTCTCATCTTATTCCATTGAGCTTCTTTCTAATATTATCTTTCCATCTACGCCCACGTCTTCCAAGCGGTCTCATTTTTTCAGGTCGTCCCATCAAGACCCTGATGCATCTTTTGTTCTTGCCCACAGACGCTGGATGTCTTACCATTATCAAGTTTCTTTATTGGATCATCCTCATTGTACATAATAATAATAATGATAATAATAATAATAATTGAGTCCATCGTTCCTTCTAGGAACATAGGTTGTCTATGATCCCTTTCCACTTCTGTCTATCGGCTGCTAAGAACCTTAGTTCATTCCAGCTTCTACCTGCTTCCTTATATTGTCCAATTCGTGTCTTCACTCGAGAGCATTGGTTCATCAACAGATAGTCAGTCCGGCTTTTCTTTCTCATAGACTTATTGAACACAATGAGATTTCGGCGCAGGTCGGTTGTTAGCCTACCTGACCTATCCTGATGGTGGGGCTGCCACCTTCTTGGCATCAGGCTGTCACTTCTACAAACACCTGGATGTCTAGGGCATTTCCTCCACAGCAGTTGGTAAGGTTATCCCGCCTCTACTTGGTCACCAGTGCCTCGTCTGTGTTAACAGGGTCCGCCACTCGAAGGTGAGGTTGCTGTTTGTGAAGGAGAGGCTGTTGTAGCTCTCATGGAGCGTCACATCACTTCCCCTTAGACCCCCCTCATGGTACATGGCAGAGTTAAAATCATGGAACTCCTGTTTAGATAATCTTGTTCTGTTATTTACTTTGTCTTAAGTTCCAGCGCTGTTCCCTGCATCCCGTCTATGTATTCCCTCAGTGCACTGAACCCGCATTGCACGACTAAACAAAACAGCACACTCAGTTATGCTTCTGTACATTTTTACTGTAACTCTTTAGTTAGCAGAAAGGCAGGCACGATATTCGGAATCAAGCGGTAACAGGCATTGCCCATCTTATGCGTATTGGACCGTGCATCATCTTGATATTTGAATAAAGGTTGACCAACTAGATGACACTTGCTTTATTATCTACGGCTCAACATGTTTCAGACGTTAATACGTCCATCTTCAGGAGCTTGCGACTACTTGTTGCGTTGTGTAGGCTGACTTGAGGCGTGCTGGTGTTATGTAGCGGGATTGTCTGTTGGTGATGTAATATCCGAGTGCAGGCTGAACCACTGCCTGCACTCGGATACCACATCTTTCTCTCTTACATCATTCGTCACTGAATGATAAGTGCAGTTAATAAGTAATGGGCGGTTCGTCCATTCAGTCTTGTTTCTTATTTATCATCATTATTATCACCGTCATTTTCGTTCTAGTTTATTTCCTATTTTGGGGAACCGCGGTAGCACAGTGGTTAAGGTGCTGTCCTACAAATCGGAAGGTCGCTGGTTCGATCCCAGCTGGTGTCATTGGAATTCTTCATTGACACAAAATCCTTCCGATCGCACTATGGCCCTGGGGGTCGACTCAGCCTCTAACAGAAGTGAGTACCAGGAGTATTTCCTGGGGGTAAAGGCGGCCGGTGTGTAAGGCTGACAACCTACTACCATCCTGTGCCGTTGTCATGTAATCTGGGAACATTAACTTCCTGGAACCCTCTGGGCCCGTCCGGGCCTGTAACGGGACTGCATTACCTTTACCTTTATATTATTTCCTATTTCTTTTGAAATTTTGTAGTCTGTCTGTCTGTCTGTCTGTGCACTGAGATTGCTGTATTCTCGGTGTTAAAGCCGTTTAATATGGTAGAGATATATCAACATTTCGGAGGAATCTGCTGCTACCATCTTCATGGTAAAATGGGGATGTGGTGGAGACCGATTCGAATTAAATATTGATAACTGTCTTACTAAATACATGACGTCACATCTCAGAACACAGGAACCGCTGCTGCCATGACAGTGAGAACTCCAAAACTATCGATTCTTCTGCGCGATATTCCATTCATGAACACTGTATAAGATCGTTTTGTAATATTTGGCTTATTCAGTGGCCGTGGCCATTAAGATCCACGTCTTGTGATTTTTGACACCGTGTCGTTTGGAAGAACAACACAGACGTTGGAGCGAAACTACCTGTCTTCATGGAGGTTAGGATTTCAGTCCACACGTTACATGAAATAATGTTACCAACGTTGTTTCTGTTTTTATTTTGATTCTATTTTGTATCATTGTATATATGGTTGTACGTTTTGTGGGCTTCTGTCTAATTTTGTAAATTACATACTATAATTTTTATGTAATGTATTCTTATTGTTACGTCCATGTATTCTTATTGTTGTGTGTGTTCCGTTCTGGGTATTCTGTTTCGTTGTGTTGTTCTGTGTCTTGTTTGTGTGTAAATGTGTACTGTACTACTGCTACCGGGTTGACACCCGGTAGCAGTTAACATAACGTACCATATCAAATGCACATAAGTGTACTAAAATTAGTTTATATACACCATGAACTTGTACATGTTTGGGCCAAACATGTAGACATCTTCATGGATATAAATTACAAAGTTGAGACACATTAAAATTTACTTACTTACTCCATGGTGCAGAGTCCTTCTTGAGAAGCTAACTGGTTTGCAGCTAGTCATGAAAATCCCCACATTTCACGGAACCCGAAGGTTCATTACCGCACTCACAAGCGTCCGCCACCTGTCTCTATCCTGGGCCAGTCCAATCCAGTCCGTATACCCACATCCCACCTCCTGGAGACCCATCCTAATATTATCCACCCATCTAAGCCTAGGTCTCCGCAGTGGTCTCTTTCCCTCCGGTAGATACATTAGAATTATACAATAAAATTATTAAAGTATCAGAACCAATCCATGGTTGTAATTACAGCCATAAGAACCCATAGTATAAAAATACATAAATACAAGTTATTGCAATGAGAAGGTGCTTATATTTGATTGGATGATACACATGAAAGTTCTTAGTACTTCACCATCCAATAGAAAGGGTTGTAGTGCCAATTGTTCGGTAAAATAATTGTATGAAATGATGTTCAATTTTAAAATAAGTACCAGGTCTTTCCCGGGGGTAGAGTGCGGCCGGAGCGTGCTGCTTATCACTCACCCCCTTCTAGTGCCGCGGTCATGGAAGAGTAGAGCTATACCTCTACCCACCCTCTGGGCCACACCGGGCCTGTAAAGGGATCACTTTACCTTTTACCTTTTAGTGATGTTCAATTTACATCATTGACACAACACAATGCACAGACTTGGCCCTTAGATGCTTATATCATATCACACCTAACATTGCTACATATTTCGGTCCGCAAGGGACAATCATCAGGGAATAGAGCAAAGTAACACAGCATAAAACCAAATTAGTCGCTTTTGTACACAGTTGACGTAACGTGAAAAGGTGAAATGGTCCATATATGGACATTTCTTTGTAGAGTAATTGTGCAAATGTGGTGGATCTTTTTATGCAGTGTCTGTACAGCACTGTGCAAATTTTCGTTAAGTATTAGGCTGCTTCCAAGAAGCTGTATATTAAGATCCATCACATTTACACAACTACCGTTCAAAGAAATGTCCATATTTTAACCACTTCACTCTTTTATCCCGCGTCAACTGCCTACAAATTTGGATAATTTGGTTTTATGCTGCATTGCTTTGATTTGGTTAACTGATGACAGTCCGTTACGGGTCGACACATGTAGGAATCTTATGTTTATTGGACCGTGCATCATTGTGATAGTTGAAGAATAAAAGACCATCTTGATGTCACTTGCTATTTTATTTCACTCCTTATGTGCTCAACATATTTCGGACATTAATATATCCATCATCAGGAGCTTGCGACTATTCTGTTGAATTACCACATTGGTCGTGTGTTCTTGGTTCGATGTGTGTTGGTGTTTCGGTCTGGTTGGGTTGGAGTGGTATCCGTGTTGCAGGTTGCAGCCTGCAACAAGGATACCACTCCAACCCATATATTAATATCCGAAACATGTTGAGCACATAAGAAGTGAAATAAAATAGCAAGTGACATCAAGTTGGTCTTTTCGACATGTAGGAATATTGAATGTAATGATATAAATATGTAAGGAAAATGTTTGTGCATTTTGTTGGTCTAATGTCGTGTATCTGTTATCGAAAATGCAAGGAATGGACAATATAAATGTTACGTGCATTTGTTGACGCCATTTTTTACATATTCGAATAAGGCACGGATCATGAATCGTGTAGTCTACATGTTGTCACCTTTCTGAAATTGAGAGATCCTGTCGATACTGCAAATCTTACTGCTTATATCACGTAGCAGTTTCACCTAGCGATGTACAGGGTGTTCTGTTGAAAGCGCAGCTGTGAAGCTCGCTTTTATCGTGTGGTTCGACTGAACTGGCGGGAAGGGTGATTCTCCTGCCTAACAAAAGGTAGAAAAGAAAAGAGTGTATTTGTTTGTGTGCTATTAAAAATATAGAGAACTATAATTTTTCCTTTTGTTTTGTGTGGGTGTGAAACTTGGTCGCTCGCATTGAGGGAGGAACGTAGGCTGAGAATGTTCGAGAATGGGGTGTTGAGGAGAATATTTGGGCCTAAGAGGCACGAGGTGACAGGGGAGTGGAGAAAACTACATAATGAGGTGCTTAATGATCTTTTCTCCTCACCCAATATTGTTCGGGTGATAAAATCGAGAAGAATGGAATGGGCGGGACATATAGTTCGTATGGGTGAGAGGAGAGGCGTATACGGGGTTTTGGTGAGGAAACCTGAAGGAAAGAGACCATTCGGGAGACGCAGGCGTAGATGGGAGGATAATATTAAGATGGATCTTCATGAAGTGGGATGTGGGGATGTGGACTGGATCGAGCTGGCTCAAGATAGGGACAGGTGGGGAACTTGTGACTGCGGTAATGAATATTCGGTTTCTATAAAATGCGTGGAATTTCTTGACTAGCTGAAAACCGGTTAGCTTCTCAAGGACTGTGCTCTATTGAGTAAGTAAGGTATTTAAGGACGCTGGCAGTTGCAAAAGTTGTACAGGCAAGTAGATACCCACAACAAAATAAAAATTGTATTACTCATGAAGACGTAGAGTATAAGTTTGAAGTGACAGGGTAAAACCTCAGTACTAGGAGCAAATCTCTTCTCAGTGTCACTTCATCCACGACAAATCCCACATGCACTGACGTTGGACTGAACCAGCGCTTCTGTGGTGAGAGGCCAAGAACAGACCTTCCGAGCAGCGTCAAAGCTCGGCTATTTACAGTTGCTGTCTTTGTGTTACTTGCCTTACGGTGTAGCAACAGCCTTATGCTGTACGGTTGATGAGTGATGAGTTGATAAGAATTGGGAAAGAGGCAAGGGGTACCTACAAGGACTGAAGAAAGACGCGGAAAGCATGAAAAGTGGATGAGGTTGCCTGTACCCAGACAGAGATGTGAAACGTGCGCTCTCCGAGTACGTAGCCTGTCTGGAGATTGCCGCTAATGGTAATTGCGTTATGTGGCCGGCGCGAGGTGACCGTCTACGAGGTGCGCGTCTGAGACGAGGGACTGCATTACGGAGTGAAAGGACACAGGTGTAATTGAAGGAAAGACTTCAAAGGACTCGAGACATGTGACTGTAATGGTGGGCGTAAAGGTATGGAGATGTGGAAAACGTTAGATTTGTCCCTGTACACGTCATTGAGGCAAATGAGGGGCGTGTGAACCTCTGCACTAGGTCAAGTTAAGCAGTCAACTTTACATTCCGGTCGTTTTTCTCCAGAGAATGGGTGGTACCCTTTCAGGCGTGCCGCGTGACGGGGGTACTCTGGAGCTGAGGTACTGTGGGATGGGGTTACTTTGCGGCGGGGGTACTGTGGGATGAGTGTATTTTGGGAAGAGGGTATTTCGAGGCGGGGGTATTGTGAGGTGGGGCTGCTGATGGACGAGGGATTCTGTGGGCCGGGGGTACTTGAGGTGGGAGGTATTTTGAGGTGGGAGTTCTGTGGGTTATGAATGTGCTGGGTGGGGTATTCTGGTTCGGTGTCAGTCTATCGTGATAGGACTTACCACTTCTTCGTATAGTCTAAATCTCACACAAATCCAGTTTGGTCTAAACAGAAGGACTTATAATGTTGCAGAGCTTCTTATATTTACTGATAGGAACAGAAATTGGCAATTGTCAGCAGTGGAAGGTAGTTTTCCTAGGCTTCAGTAAATATTCCAATTTCGACCTTTGACAAGAAGGTTACTTCAAACTAGCAGCATGGTTTATTCAGTGAAATTGTTCCAGAACTTCACAACTTCATGGCGTGGCTCTTCACTGCATCATCTACCAGACGTTTCCCTGAAACTGTGGGTCAGTTCAGAGTCGTCAACTTTATTTTCCTTTAATTTTCAACAAGAACTGAGTAATTGTTATGAAGACTGCAACTTGTTCAATCATTTGTGCTGTACATCGCTCTTTATTCTGAAGCCACTCTCTAAGTTTTTGCCATTTCTTGCAACACCTACGTCATCTGAAGTACCTAATAACATTGTTTATATACATCCGTATATCGATACAGATTCTGGTATGTTGTGAAGCAACATAAGCATACACGTTTTTCGCATTCATTTAATAAAACCAACTACATGCAATAATTTCTCAAATTGATTTTTGGAATAAAAATCTACACGTTTCGGACAGTTCCTTTGTCCATCATCAGAAGTTTTTCATTGTACACACAGCTTGGGAACAGGATCAGGACGGAGTTAAGTCCTGATCCTGCTCGCAAGCTGTCAGCAAACCTATATGACATATACCATCGCCGTGAGTACACTAAAAAACTCCTGATGATGGACAGAGGAACTGTACGAAACATGTAGAGTTTTATTCCATAAATAAATTTGAGAAATTAGTGCATCTAGTTGGTTTTATTATAAGAATTTATCATGATGAACGGTCACCTGAACGTCAAATGTTTTTTTTTTTTTGCAATTCATTGCATTGCTAACAGACCTGTGAGCGTCTGGCTGTGGGATGGGGATTGAAGCGTAATTGTGTGGCAAAGCGCACACCTTTTAAGTTACCTCCGGAAACTGGAATAAGGAAAAAGATATGTTATTTCGGTTCTGAACTGTAATTATTTGGTAAGAACTATCAAAATATAGCAGAATATGAATTTATGGGATAGCTACAGCATATTGTGCCGACAAAAAGAATAGTTTTTTCCTGATTGCTTAGCATAACATAACTGCTAGTAGTGCACAATACCAAATTTGGGTACAGTATTGCTGTTTTCACAAAACAATAATTTTACCTGCTGTGTTGTAGGTCAGGCACATTCATAAAGAAAAAATACAGACGAAGTCTTAGAACGTGGTGGTGAGGAAAACATCTGGGCGAGCGAGCGAGAGACGTGGAGAGAGAGGCAGTGGGAGGATGGCTGGAGGAAACTGCAGAAAGATTTGCTTTATGGTTTTTACCCTTCAATATATATTACTTGGTTAATGAACTTTGGGAGGATGAGATAGCCTGGGCATGTAGAGCCAACCTGAAAGATGTGCACAGAAGTTTATCCAGAAAACTTGAAGGTAGGCCTAAGAGTAGATACAACTTTTATATTAAAAGGGTTTCACATTTTCCATTCTGTGCCTTACAATTCAATAACACTAACACAACTGTGCGCAATTGTTGGCTTGAATTGTAATAATCTGTATGTTTCTGTTTAATTTTGTAAATGATGTATTTTTATTGTTATGTTTATTCTTATTGTTCTTTATGTTCTGTTCTGTATATTCTGTTTCACTGTGTTATTCTGTGTATTGTTTGTGAGTCAATGTGTACTGTACTACTGCTACCGAGTGTCAACCCAATTGCAATTAACAAATATATGTCAATATCAATTGAAAGCATTGTTGTAGAAATACGGTGTGAGAGTGTGGAATGGATTCATCTGACTCAGGGCAGGGTAGAGCGGTTGTGTCTTGTAAACACGATAATGGCCCTAACGGTTCCGTAAAATGCCTGTGCCCTCTATTGACAGGAGTGGAATATAAACCTCTGTTTTAAAAATTTGCCCCATCTTAGACCATGAGCGTCGAGGGTACGAAGTTCAATACATGGGAAAGGTCGTGAAAGTAAGCTGTCTGGGCCCAGACGGATACTATACAGACTCTTGCCTGGACAGAATAAAAAAAACCGCACGGATTTGTCATTATAGTCGTTTCTTCGAGCTAGATTCAGACTTGGCAGTACGGAATATAAATATGAACGTTTGCCGCTACAGCATTCTGCGTCATAGACTAGATGAAAGGCTGGTGTGTTTTTGAAAAGGACTCTGTTCCAGAAAATTAGGTTATGTCAGGTTAGCGTCCTAGTCGTTAGTGTTTTAGTCGGTGTTGACTCCGAAAATTTATCGGCACGTGCTATATCTAACATGCCGGCGTTGGGTTCATGATCGGCGTCAGTTGTGGAGTGGGTGTTGTAGTAATTTTTGTCTTGGATTCGGTTCTGTTGTCCAAATTGAGTTAGAATTATCGTCAGATTTGACTCCTGCGTTGTTGTCAGGTTGCAAGATATTTTAATATCGGCATTGTTTTTGGTATCGGCGTCACATGCAGTTTTTACTACTAGTGACGAACAATAGGAAATCGGAACTTGGTTGCAGTTAGCATGAGTACCACTTAAGCTAATAGGTAAGTTGGGGAACTGTCATCAGCCATAATAAATAAATTAAAATGGAGGGAATTTTGGGTGGATTAAATTCATCGTCAAACAGGCGTGGTCGGTGACCTTAATACAGGTGGGCAGCAAAACTGGCACATAAATCCCACTGAAACATTCATGTTTTTGAATTGAACTCATATTGGTTTGTTATATGTTACTGTATTTTGTTGTACGAGTATTCAAATTTGAATTCCATATCGCTTTAATCAGCTGATGTAGTTTGACAGCTGCAGCACCGTGTCAGTTGTTAAATGGTGACTGAAAAATCACGTGCTTTAGCAATTACCGTTTCGTCCACGAAAGAAAAAGAATTTACCGAACCACTGATGCACTACAATTTCACCAGATGACAGTCCTTGCCCGTTGCCTGTCTTCCATCTATTGGGGAGTGTTGTAACTAGATAATTCCCTCCATTCTGTTATCTTACGGCAAAGAGGATTAATCTGGTGAACATTTGGGACACCGGAATGTATCTATATTCATATTTAAAACACCATTAATGTGTAAACAGTCGAAGTGATCGAAACTATTTGAGCTAATAGTGTCATTTTGTAACTAATGAACCGGGTGTAACTGTGGTTGGCACTACAAATAATTACATTTCGTCACTTCCGTTTTCCAGAATGTGTTGGAAGGGTAATTTCGTTGCGGTGATCTAGAAATTTCGAAATTTAATCCGAGCATTCACAGTTCCCCGTGAGTGTATTGTCTGTTTGTTCGTACAAGCGGAAGCAGCATATAAAGGTCCGTTGGTTTTTACCTTATTCAAGGTATGGTTATGACATAATTGACATGTATTTGTGGATCCTTCAAACAGTTGAGAATGAAATGGGGCGAAGTGATCCATTCGGTACATGCAGGTTGTTCAGGCTCGCGAATTGTCGGTACTTTTCTTAGTTCCAAGTGTGGATATCGCGCCTCTTCTTGTAGTATAGTTGTTAAATTGATTCATTAGACATACGGTAAGGATGGTTGATCACCGCCTGTCTTTACACTTCATTAATTTGTTAAGCACTTTTTTCACATGCTCGAATAACTTCGGCTGGACACGTTGTTAAAAATTATTTATTCCTGTGTTACTTTGATATAAGTAAGGTTAGATTGGTGTTTCATGTCACTGTTTTTAAATTGGTGTGTTATGTCAGTGACTGCAACATCCTTTGATTAATGCAAACTGAGGTTACGTGCTGCATTCACCTAAAGTACTACGTAATCACCAAAAGACTTTCAAACAGGGTGCAGTGAGTACCTTGTGAACTCATCCAAGCGACTGAGAAATTAAGACCGGTGAAGGGATAAATCTTAGACTTCTTTCATTAGTATTAAATCCGGTCCTCATTTTTGAGTCCCCCGCAGGCGTCAAATAGTAAGTTATATCTTCTGTAGACATCACATGAATAAAAGTGGTTTATGTGGTACGTTTATTATGGTAAGAAGACATTATAAGATGTTACAAGGCGTGGGTAGGCATGGTTGCTGTCAGTGAGTAGAACATTCAACTCACAGGCAAAATGATTCACCTTTGCTGATCATGGTAATAAATACTGTGGGAAACTAAGGTATGTTTGTATGTTTCAAATGCTGGACAGGCAACAAATGTGAATCTTTTTGGCCATAAATGTGGTGGGGGGGGGGGGGGGAAACCATTAAGAAACCATTTTTTTCAATGGGGGTAGGGGGGGAAAAAATTCCCCCCTTGTTTCTT
>Ga0131853_10014905_pt1 | contig 14228 bp, 9 predicted proteins | sample TergutLab28metaG_FD_92764 | JGI IMG/M metagenome (GOLD analysis project Ga0131853, IMG submission 92764) | Labiotermes labralis P1 segment gut microbial communities from Petit-Saut dam, French Guiana - Lab288 P1 (version 2) (version 2) | ecosystem: Host-associated > Arthropoda: Insects >... | reverse complement strand
GGCGGAGTAGAGGTATAGCTCTACTGTACAGGCACTGAGGCTCTGTACAGGCCGTACGGCCCATAGGGGGAGTAGAGGTATAGCTCTACTGTACAGGCACTGAGGTTCTGTAAAGGCCGTACGACCCATAGGGGGAGTAGAGGTATAGCTCTACTCTTTCTTGACCACGGCACTAGAAGGGGTGAGTGGTCAGCCTCACGCCCCGGCCGCTCTTTACCCCCGGGAAAGGCCCGGTACCCATTGTATAGGAGGCTGGTGGGTCCCAGGGCCGGTCTGGACAGGTGCGGAAAATCTCGCCACCCACCGGGACTCGATCCCCAAACCGTCCAGCCCGTAGCCAGTCGTTATACCTACTACGATACCCGGCCAACTCATCTTCGATGGCTCTTATTATTTCCATTTGGCTGTTCTGAGAATGCGGTGTACGCTTTAGTTGGAAATTCCACTGTCACTAGGAGAAAGCGTTACGGATATGTGGGGCAGTTGTGTGAACACAGAAAGGGTCTTAGTATCGTCAAACACAACTAAAGCATAAATTACGTATTGTATTGCGACAAGGTGTTTCAACATAATTCGGTCATATAAAGTAGATCCTATTGTACTTCACGGTATTGTGGGCCGGGATAGCTCAGTCGGTACAGTGACTCGCTACGGGCTGGGAAGTCCGGGGATCGAGTCTCCATGGGGGAAAAATTTTCCGCACCCGTCCAGACCAGCCTTGGAACCCACCCAACCTCCTGTACAGTGGGTACTGGTTCTTTCCCAGAGGTGAAGAAGCCGGGGCGTGGCGTTGTCCACCCACCCCATCTAGCGTCGAGGTTAAAGAAAGAGAAGAGCTATACCTCTACTCTTCCTATCGGGAGTGACGGCCTGTTCTAGGGTGAACTTCACCTTTTTACCTTATATCATTTTTTTGGAGCGACAGCCCCCTCCCCCTCAGTGGGCCATGGCCTCCTCATTCACGAGGTTTCTAGATCACAAACAACGACGCACCACAGTCGGTAGGACTCCTCCGGACAAGTGATCAGCTCGTCGCAGAGACCTCTACCTGACAACACACAGCACTCACAAGAGACAAACATCCATGCCCTCCGTGGTATTCGAACCCACAGTCTCAGCAGGCGAGCGGCCGCAGACCTACACCTTAGACCGCGCGGCTACTGGGACAGGCATACAATTTTATTAGATGGTATTAATAAGTGAGATCAGTTTTGCTACAGTAAAGTACATAACACGCACTAACTGCGTTTGAGGATACTCAAACCCCTCCTTTGTTGACTTAATAATTTGCTATATTTACCAAAAATCAGGGCCATCAAACCGAGTGGGGACAGAGATGCATAGTACATTGGGGAAACAAGAAATACGTGCAAAATTTTAGCCAAAAATAATGAAGTGATAGCCTTTGTCAAGACACAGGAGGAAATGTTACGATGATGTTAAAACAGGATTCAATGTAGTAGGTTGTGAGGGCGTGGATTGGTTTAAACTGGCTCAGGGTAACAGCGGATATTTGTAAACACGCCACAAGACATCCACGTATCAAGCTGCAAATAACAACCACCGAAGTACACGTGAGGGTGTCGACAACATCAATTTTATTAACGTTGCAGAATGTTTGGGCAAGTTCGGGTCGTCGTCACGGATAACAGGTACAGCATGGATAACAGCTATAGCACGGATAACAGCTACAGTAGTGCTGATAAGTCGTTAGCCCGACCAGGAAGGAAACAAGCTAATGTTTCTGTCAGAATTGCGTGAATTTCCTTCGACGCCTTGCCTTGCAGGGAAAAAAGAAGAACTTGATGACAGCTAGCGTCTTGATGTTGTTGAAATCGCGCGCGTCCCTGACATGCTTCCGAGCTTGTTTCCTTCCTGGTCGGACTAAGGACTTATCAGCACCCCGGTATTTCCCTTTATAAGAAAAAGGCATTATGAAATGAAGTGCCTTCCAGACTTTTTGTGCAGCATAATCCTAATAATTACCCAACGTAATGCACAAAATCTTGTTTTATAATAAGTGTATTATATGACTACATGTTTCGAGCACTATGTGCTCATCATCAGGAGGTCAAAATTGTATTATACAGCATATGGTAACATCACACTCTATAGGTGGCCGTCCGGTGCACAAGTTAAGAGAAGACTCTTCTTCTCGTCTTCTCTCAACCTGCGCACCGGACGGCCACCTACAGAGTGTGATGATACCATATGCTGTATAACACAATTTTGACCTCCTGATGATGAGTACACAGTGCTCGAAACATGTAGAGGAATATAATAAACCTATTATAAAACAAGACACACTTGGACAGATTACAAAACAAATGAACAAATTGCAAAGGAGTTAAAAATAACACTAATTTTGGACAAATTACTGGAATACAAGAGAAGCTGGATACAACATGTAAATAGAATGCCTCGAAATAGATTACCCAGGGTAATGGAACACTACTCCACAACTGACAGAAGGAATCATGGTAGAACTTTTTAGAGACTTGTGAATACGTGAGACCGGAACGGGTCAACGAGTGGCCCAACTCCATGACAGATATATGATGATGATAATGATGATAAAACAAGATTTTGTGCATTAATTTGGTTAATTACTAAGATTATACTGAGATGCACGGTCAGCAAAACATCAAAATTTTTGTACAGTGCTTCCGAGCTTGTTTTCTTCCTGGTCAGGCTAAGGATTTATCAGCACCCCGGTATAGCATTTACGGCAATGTAAATAAATTAGATATATTTAATGTGCATCAGTACATCACCTACCGTTTCTCAGTTGTGGGTTCAAGTGGTCTCTCAGTTCTTCAACCAGCGTGACCGACATCCGACCGTGACGTAGCTGGAGTCCTCATTTCCAACCCCACTATCTTGCTCTCCAGCATCCTAAAAACGCTCTTTAATCCCGCAGCAGACACAGAAGTCTGGTGTGTTTTACGAGAACGAGACCGGATTGGTGGACGCGGTCGGCAGTTGTTGAAAGAACATAATCCCGCATCTGAAATATATTCTGTTTCTGGCAGATTTCTCGCCTTTTAACTCTCCAGTATTTGACGAGTGCAGGTGTCTGGTATCTATCGAGTACTGCGAAAGATTTTGCGGTTTAATTTACCTGGATCTTCTCAAACTTCACTTTCCAGTACGGGCATCGTCCTACGGTAAGTGTTCGCATTTGCCAATTATTTCTTTCCGTATAATTAGACTTATTAAAAATCCGTGGTGATCTAAAGAAAATACAGAATTTCAGCCCTTACCTCGTATAAAACGTAGCATATAGATCCTACCAGCATACAGGAAACACCAACACAGGACTGCATGAACTAAAATATAATACAAAAAATATATATAATAGTATGGCAAGACACAAATTTGTATTTTATTAAATTATGTTAGATTATAATTCCAGCGACGTTTCGGCACTATTTGTAAGGCCATCTTCGAGCTGATATTTGAACAGCTGGACTGTACAATTCATAGAGCGTTCAATTTAAGAAATCTCATATTAAAAGAACTGGTTTTAAAATCTATTGTATAAAATATCCCATCATAAATTGTAATCTTAACGTTATTATATAATATATTTCAATTATTTTAACCAATTCTAGTAATACGAGATCTCATAAATTGAATGCTGTATCAATTGACACTCCCCCTGTTTAAAGATCAGCCTGAACATGGCCCTACAAATAGGGCCGAAACATGTCGCTGGAATTATAATCGAATAAAATTTCATAAAATACAAAGTTGTTTCAGTATTATATATATATATATATATTTCATATTATATTTTAGCTTATATTCAACACAACGGGGATGTCTCACTTCAAAAAATATATAGGACTGCGTGTTGAACGACGACCGTAAAACAACTTTTTGAACCACTGGAAGAATATGGTTGAATGTTTCTTGTATGAGCGCAGAGCAGAATGAGCTGCGGATGTACGTACAAAAGTGAGGGTGTGAGGGACGTCTGTAGTCTGAATACACTGGAACTCTGTTCAGCTTGCTCAGTCACATTATTTCTCAAACAAGACGCACAATATCTCCGTGTGCATTATGGATCACGTGCTCTGGTTCCGTGGCCCGCTTCTGGTTCGTCTGATCCTTTAGTGCAGTGTTTCTCAACCTCTGTCAGACCGCGGCCCAGTAAATTCTTTTTCCATAAGACGAGGGCCCGGTCCCAACAGATTTACTCGTCAGTAAATTTCCAATTTTTTTTAAGTTCATACATTAAACTAACATAAGTATTAATAATTAATTATGGCATAATCATAAAGAGTATTAGTACAGTTATGTAGACGGTGTGGCATGTTGACAAATATAAAATTACATTTACATTAGTTATCAATTCCAGGAGAACTTCTCGCGGCCCGGTATAGTTCATGCCAGGGGCCGGTACCGGGCCGCGGGCAGGCGGTTGAGAAATACGCCTTTAGTGCACTTGCCTTTTGCTCCCGGTCAGACCTCGTGTGTACCTTTCGTGAGGTGAAAAAGACGTGAAGCGACAATAAGAGGCATTACGTGTGTTGGCGTAAAGGATTTACGTGCGTCGATGAGAATTTAATGATTTCAGTCGCTCTGTGCACATAGTTAGTTAATGTGGCTTAGCCCTTGGGATTTGTTATGACATCCCTGTAGCAGTACAATGACCGTTTCAGAATTCAGAAAATTAAGAGAGTCACGACACAGCGCAACGTTTGGATTCCGACGTAATAATGTCGGATTGGAGCGCTACGTAGACACGTAGGCCTGTTTGATTGTATACGCAGTCACCACACAACTTCTACGTCTTTCATATACTGCATTTTATAATACCGGGGTGCTGATAAGTCCTCAGACCGACGAGGAAGGAAACAAGCTGCGCCTGTCAAAAGTGTGACGAGCAGAGGAGTGGAATGATTTGGCTAGGGTAGGGACAGGTGGTGGACTCTTGTGAACGTGGTGATGAACCTCCAAGTTCCACGAAATGCGGGGAATGTAGCTTGTTTCCTTCCTGGTCGGGCTAAGGACTTATCAGCTCCCCTGTACTACAAACGATCGCATGAACATTTCAATCTACTGCTTTTCCGAGTTGTAATTTTAATAGATTTGGTTACTTTAGCGAAGCACAAAGTTAAGACTCACTGAAGATGATGCAGGTGCATTGAATCATGTAGGAGTGCTTACGGTATATAAAATATTATTGATAAATATATGTTGCGAATTTGTTGGTCTGGATAACAAATTGTACAGAGTGCACGGTACGTACATCTATCTATATATATATATATATATATAGGGGCGACGGCGGTAGCACGGTAGTTAAGGTGCTGTTCTAAAAATCGGAAGGTCGCTGGTTCGATCCCAGCTGGTGTCATTGGAATTTTTATTGATATAAAATCCTTCCGATCGCACTATGGCCCTGGGGTCGACTCACAAATGAGTACCAGGAGTATTTCCTGGCGGTAAAGTTGGCCGGTGCGTAAGGCTGACAACCTATCATCATCCTATGCCGTTGTCACGAAATCTGGGAACCTTAACTTCCTGAAACCCTCAGGGCCAAAGCAGGCCTGTAACGGGACTGCCTTACCTCTACATTTTATTTATATATAGGCCTTATATTGCTGAGGGAGAGTCTGAGCTTGTTTCTGGCTATAATGTTGAATACGCTGGTGAAGGATTTGCTTTGCTTCTTTTTGATTGAGTATGCAAGTATTCTTGTTATGAGATTGTTGTTTTGTATTTTTTTAGTTAGTGATCTTTATTCTTTTTTCTTTTTATGTTAAGCACACTTTTATTTCTTTTTTGTTTGGGTTCGTTGCACTGTGCCTCGCTCCCGTTGTGATAAGTTGATGTATTTGTCTTGGAGGAGATTTTTGCCTCTTTCTTTAAATTATCTTTTGTTTTTTGTTCATATATAAATAACGTGGGCCGGGTAGCTCAGTCGGTATAGCGACTGAGCTACGGGCTGGACAGTCCGGGATCGAATCTCGGTGGGGATGAGATTTTCCGCCCGTCCAGACAGGCCCTGGGGCCCACCCAGCCTCCTGTAAAATGGGTACCGGGTCTTTCCCGGGGGTAAAGTGCAGCCGGAGCGTGCTGCTGACCACTCACCCTCTTCTAGTGCCGCGGTCATGGAAGAGTAGAGCTATACCTCTACCCACCCTCTGGGCCATACCGGGCCTGTAACGGGATCACTTTACCTTTACCTTTATATATATACTATGAAGTTAATTCTGCTCGTGAATTTTAGCTAAATTATCGAGACTGATTCTGAGAACCACTTTGAAATATTGGACTAAATGTCGAGCGTTACCTTTCAGAGATAAATTAAACTCAATTATATTTTGCGCTTCAATACGCACCGCGCAGCAGACACAATCTGCCAGTCAGTTAATGGTCTTTAGAGGAACAACCGCTGTTTTTGTACGAACTGCACAAAAAAATGCACTGAGTATGCTGAATGTAAAATCCTTTTAATGTCAAATTTTCCTTTACATAAAGTAAGCACCAGGCCTTAAAAGGCTGACATTAAAACAGTTTGAATATATAATTACTGATGTTTAATAAAATGTTAAAATTTTACCATTAATTTTAACTGAAACTTACAATTTGAAATTTCAAATTTGATTACACAGTGAATACGAATTTATGTCGTTCCAGTTTCACCAATTTAAACACTGGAATTTAATAAAATCAGTTTCGAGTAGAAAGTGATTAATTTGGTTGAGACACTGCGCTACAACCCGGAAGGTCGCGGGTTCGATTCCCGATGGTGTCATTGGAATTATTCGTTGACATAATCCTTCTGGCCGCAATATGGCCCTGGGGTCGCCTGAGGCTCTAACAGAAATGAGTACCAGGTATACTTCCTGGGGCGTAAAGGCGGTCGGTGCGTAGGACTGACAACTTTACCACCTTCATCTTTCGATTATCTAGAAATCAGGGGTCCACAACGTCCTGAAAACCTAAGGACCTGTAATAAAACTGTATAAGGATTGCTTTAGTTGATTAGGTTATAGGGAAGGAAACTGATGTGACGTATCGAAGTATTGCCATTTATCTCGTTTGAAATTTATTAGTAACCAATTTCATATTTTGTGTACATGTAAAATAACCACTGCCACCGGGTGACAACCCAATAGCACTTAATAAATATTATTATTATTATCGAATTTCTCACTTCTCAGCTTTGGCTGGGAAATATCCTGGGATGCAGTATTCAAAAGGATTAGGCTCGGTTGTCTTATCTGTAGTTTAAAAAGTTTCTTACAATTGAACATGTGCCAAGAATTACAGATTTTTGCAGTTGTGTGTATGTATTGGGGTGCAAGTTAAGTCTTGTTAGACTGTGTGAGAGTGGGTTGAAATTACTCCCGTAGATGATATTACTATCGGGACCAGTTGTGCTGCCTTTTGCTTCCACATAGCACGTATTTTATTATTATTATTATTATTATTGTTAAGCACTAAGCAAAGACATTAAAAGGCTGAGGACCATCGGAGCACAAAGACAAACTTTCAAGGACGGTGACCCCTTCCGGAATAGAAGTCCTACGTATTATGGTAATATCCGCGGCCAAGTCAGTTGTAATATTATCGTTAACACTGACGTAATGGTTCCTTCAGTATGAACATGTTTTGCGTTGAAGTCGTGTGTGCCAGCAAAAAGTATGTGTGTATTACAGACTCGAAAGTACTTCCGTGACTTGCTTGTTCCATTTTAATGTATGTACCGTGTATGTTTACATCGTTTTATTTCAACTAACTAATATATATATATATATATATATATATATATATACACACACACACACACACACACACACATATATATATATATATTACAACATTTTCTCTTTATATAATGTACACTCCTACATGTTTCGACATTTCTGTGTCACTTTCAGGGAGTTTCGCAAACTTTTACTTCGTCAGGTCACGTAGGTTATTTTTAACTTATGTAATTATCATAAGTTATGTTAATCCACTGTCTGGGTCTGTCGCATTTTCGGTCCTCTTGGAAGGAAGACGACGTACTCTCCTACTAGAGCGTTGTAAGGTGCCTAAATTGTTTGGACTTTACGTATGATTAATCTCGTGTTTATCACGTTCGAATTATTCGGGACATCTTAGTAATTAACCAAATTAATGCACAAAATCTTTTTTTATAGTAAGTTTATTATATTCCTCTACATGTTTCGAGTACTGTTGTGCTCATCATCAGGAGGTCAAAATTGTATTATACAGCATCTGGTATCATCACACTCAGTAGGTGGCCGTCCGGTGCACAGGTTGAGAGAGGACTCTCTGAGTCAGCCCTAGGCACCGACCGCCTTTACGCCCCAGGAAGTATACCTGGTACTCATTTCTGTTAGAGCCTGAGTCGACCCCAGGGCCATATTGCGGCCAGAAGGATTATGTCGACGAATAATTCCAATGACACCATCGGGAATCGAACCCGCGACCTTCCGGGTTGTAGCGCAGTGCATCAACCAAATTAATCACTTTCTACTCGAAACTGATTTTATTAAATTCCAGTGTTTAAGTTGGTGAAACTTGAATTAAATAAGCGAAATAATGAAATAATACTGAGTGTGATGATACCAGATGCTGTATAATACAATTTTGACCTACTGATGATGAGCATGTATTGCTCGAAACATGTAGAGGAATTACTTCAATTATTAACCAACAATTACACTTACATAAATTCCACATAAAACACTTAAAATCTCTCCGACATGTTTCGGTATTTTTTAGATCACCATCAGGGAGCTATGTTTCTCATTGCTGAAGTTATATTATAACATTCACAGTTTAATTCGTTTCTGTAAACATAGTGTTGTGGCAGCATGTCATGTTGTGTGGGAATACGCTGTTGAGTGTGCAGCTGGCTAGGTGTGCGTCGTTGTGCTACGTAATGAGGGACTAATGAGAGTCCCTCATTACGTAGCATAACGACGCACACCTAGCCAGCTGCACTCTCAAAAGCGTATTCCCACACAACATGACATGCTGCCACAACACCATGTTTACAGAAACGAATTAAATTGTGAATGTTATAACTTCAGCAAGGAGAAACATAGCTCCTTGATGGTGATCTAAAAAAATACTGAAACATTTCGGAGAGATTTTAAGTGTTTTTCAGTGTTTTTATGTGGAATTTATGTAAGTGCAATTGTTGGTTAATAACTGAAGTGATTCTGCGAAATGCATGGTGCAACAATAAGATTTATATGTAGAGGAATATAATAAACTTATTATAAAACAAGAATTTGTGCATTAAGTTGGTCAGTTACTAAGATTATACTGAGATGCACGGTCAGCAAAACATCAAAATTATTTGGAACAATTTTTCTAAAAATATATCAAATGTACTCTGAGTGGGGAAACTTGTTCCACGCAAACCAGAAAGTTCCTCGTCCACGCTGGATCACGACACGTGAGAAGTATCAGACAACCTCAAGGCGAGCTACAGCAAAAACACATTAATGGCTTCCGTAATCTCGGACAACAAAAAGGCCTCTGACACAGCATGGAACTTCGGTAAACTAAAGTCAAGCACAGGCAAAAAGGTACAGTTCACTCTAGAAAAACGGTCAACGCCACGCCCCGGCCGCTTTACCACCAGCAAAGAGACTCACGAATCATTATACGGGAGGCTGTGTGAGTCCCAGGACCGGTTTGGAGGGGTGCGGAAAATGTCTCTGCCACCGGAATTCGATCCCCGGACCGTTCAGCCTGCAAGGCAGGTAGGGGTACAAAAGGAATCCGACGTATACCGTCCATACAGAAGTGATGCTGCTCCAAAACCAGGTACCCTCTTACCGTTCTATGGTGAGAATACCTGTGCATTGTCCGCAGAGGGAAGAGATTTATAATCTTGGAAATTTGCGAAAAAAAAAATTGTTTCGTTTTTTGATGATTGTGTGACCGTGCATCATTGATACAATAACATCCTCAGGAGAACTAGACTGCGTTTACAGCTTGTGGTATAAAACACCGACGACGCTTCCTGCTGATGACCGGGATGAGGCGAAATTATCGCCCGAAACATGTTGAGCTGATTGAAAGTTTTAATAAAATTATTATTGTTGCATCTATTTGGCTGTTTAAAAAAGTTTCCTGTTTGGCCTGACAGTCTGATCTCTGAAACATTACAACTGATGACGAAATGACGCGGGCTATCTGTCCTTTTAGGGGACTTGCGGGGTTATTCTTACTGTACACTGGGAGGGGGGGGGTGAAGATTTGTTTTGTGAACCACGTAAAATATCTTAGAGTAACACAAGACAGAAACGTTACGAAGACGTTCCACGAGAAATGTTCGAAACCAAATCTGTCCGAATATTAATTACAGTTGACTCCGTTTTAAAAATTGGTTGTTCAAGCGCTCACGTGACACTAACCCTCAGCCATAAAAGGTTTAAGCTTATTTCTGGCTCCCGAAATGTGTGGTGTCTTTGAAAATGACACAGGCCTACACGCATAATAGTGCGTCGGCGGGCAGATAGGGAAGGGGCTAGGAGGAAACGTAGGCAGTGCAACCACAAGCATAATTTTTCACTCAGCCTACTCTATCCAACAGTTCCCTGCTCCCAGTTTACGAATCCCTCTAATTATTGTGTTGTCGTGGGCCGGGATAGCTCAGTTGGTATAGCTACTCGCTACGCGCTGGACGGTCCGGGGATCGAATCCCGGTGGGGGCCAGATTTTCCGCACCCGTCAGGACCGGCCCTGGAGCCTACCCATCCTACTACATCATGGGTCCCGGGTATTTCCGGGGGGGGGGGTAAAGGGGTAGAGGAGTGACGTTGATCAATCACCCGCATCTAGTGCGGAGGTTAAAGAAAGAGTAGAACTATAACTCTACTCTCGCTCTAGGACTTCATTGACTTCTATAGGGTGGATTTTGCTTTTACCTTGTGCTATACATTGCTTGCTGCACAGCTGTTTGATACAAATAAAAAAAAGTAAAGCAATCCCATTACAGGCCTGGACAGGCCCTGAGGGTTCCAGCAGGTTGAGGCTCCCAGATTTCAAGACAATCGGCACATGAAGGTGGTATAGTTGTCAGCCTTACGCACCGGCCGCCTTTACCCCCCAGAAAATATTCCTGGTACTCATTTCTGTTAGAGGCTAAGTCGACCCCAAGGCCATAGTGCGGCCGGAAGGATTATTGAAAAATCCCAATGACACCATTGGGAATCGAACCCGCGACCTTCCGGCTTGTAGCGCGATGCCTCAAACAACTGCGCCACCGTGTACCCCCATTTGATATAAATAATTTGTAATATTTCGCCAATAAATATGATTTTTCGATGACAGTGTTTTAAACCAGTCCAATGAACCAGTTTCTGTCTGCGCCTAGAAACTTTCACAACCTTCGCCACCGGCGCGAAACTCTATTACCTAGAAATACCCTCCAAAATGGGTGTCATGCAGTGCTAACTTTCCATCCTTTCACGTCGTCTGGTGGTGTCCAAACGACGCCAGAATCCTTCATCTGTATATCAAATCATATTTCGTTTACCCTACGTTCCTCGGTTATGTATACCGGACTAACACCTACTACGCATGCGCAATCAGAGGACCGGGATAGCGCAGTCGGTACAGCGATTCGCTACAGGCTGGACGGTCTGGGGATCGAATCCCGGTGGGGACGATATTTTCCGCATCCGTCCAAACCGGCCCTAGGGTCCACCCACAATGGGTATCGAGTTTTTTTCCGGGGGATAAAGCGGCCAGGCCACGTCGTTGACCACCCACCACATATAGCGCCGAAGTTAAAGAAAAAGTAGAGCTATACTTCTACTCCCCCTCTGGGCAATCGTGGCCATCGGTGAACTTTACCTTTACCTTACGCATGCGCAATCAGGCAATACATAAACACCAGCAAATCAATTCCCATATTAACCCTTATCCTGCTAACGTGGAAAATATGGTGAGCTCCTATTAATGTCAGCAGATGACGAATGGGAATTAACTCGGCGTTTAAAGGGTTAAGGCGCCCTGTGTGAAGAATTCCGTCTATATCCTTCTCGGCTCGTACACACCGTCTCGAACACTTTGCGATTTTCCTTCTTACTGTCGCAGCAAGGCCACAACCGTGACCTTTCCTCTGTCTGGTCCCACATTTAGCTGTTAAATTGGTATTTGATCTTCACGCGGTGGTCTTTATGAAGATAACAATTCTTCAGGGAGGTCAAGTGGTGTCAACTAGCAGATAAATACTGAATCTGGCACAAGAAGTCACCATTTCGTCAAAAGCATGTTCAGTTAGGATACAGAGTGGGTAACGTGCTTGCAAAACTATAGGGTACGAAATAATATGAGTTACAAAAAGTCGTTATTTTGCGCGATGTCAGGCATCCGCTGCAGTTTCAATATAGCTGTCGCCCTTCTGGTTGGCTACTCAGCGTAGATTGGTGTAGAGTCAAGCGCTGCATAACGACGTTTCGGACAAAGAAGGACCACATATACGACGGTGGTCCCATAAAATTATATTATAATATCATTACATTACAACTGTCTACGGTATTCAGTAAGTTAACATGCTGTACAGGTTTGTAGCCTAGGAGCAATTTGCTATATCATATAGCCTAGGTGTGCAGTAGGCTATACTGTACTATCTAGGTTTGTGTAAGTACACTGTATGACGTTCGCACAAGGACGAAATCGCATTAGGACGCATTTCTCAGAACGCATCCCCGACGTTAAACGACGCATATCTGTAGTTAGTTATCGACGCTACGGGACAAACTATGGGGTAGCATCTTCGAGGTCCAAGCAGTCCAGTGCTCCTTGACACCTGAAGATGGGGGCCGAAACTGTGTTTCGAAGCGTCCGTAACTAATTACACTAATCTACGCTGAGTAACAACCCAGAAGAACGAATACCTCAAAATCTTATCTTGTTTAAAATTCATACACAAAGGGAAGTTAACGCATTTTCCATTATGTTTAGTTAACAACAATTTCTTCATCTTACCGCAGTTGTACGGCATACTGACAAATTTAAACTAACATTTTTTGTATTAACGAAAAGAAAACAGACCGATAAGTAACAAACAGTTACTATTTATAAAAAAAGACATATTTCTTGTGTTATTGTGTGTACAAAGTAAAGATAAAGGTCACCCTGTAACAGGCCACGAAGGCCCAGAGGGGTAGTAGAGGAATAGCACTACTCTTTCTTCAACATCGGCGCTAGATGGAGGTGGATGGTCAACGCCACGCCCCGGCCGTTTAAACCCCGGGAAAGAGACACGGTACCCACTGTATAAGAGGCTGGGTGGGGTCCAGGACTGGTCTGGACAGGTACGGAAAATTTTGCCACCTACCGGATTTCGAACCCCGGCCCGCCCAGCCCGTAGCGAATCGCTACACCGACTGAGCTATCCCGTCCCACTGTGTTATGGTATATACGGTGTATATTCGGAGGATTTTGTGCCATAAACATGAATGCAACCGGAGCTGTACAAAACTGAAATTTCACTTTGTATACAGCATATATTGAAGACAAACACTGGAGACTGAAGAGTTATTCTAGTGTTACATACTTCAAGTTCGAGGCCAAGGATTCTTATTTTCACCTCACTGAAACTACTAAAGTAGTAAATAAATACATGTACGTGTAGCTTATTTGATATGAAAGCAAAATTAGAGAAACCGGTTATGTAAACCTACTTATTTATAAGGCGATCCTTTCACGTCGTTTTCAGTAATAGAGTAACACAGGGTGATTGGGTAGGAAAGGTGACTACTTTGGGAAGTGATAATATAGGTCACTGTAACAACAGTGTTCATGTGTACGTGTGTCTAATTGTGAATGGTTACCGTGAGAGAGCTGTTTGTGTCTCCAGAACTAAATCCGTTAAATTACTTTGTTGTGAGGTTGGACGAACAGCGAAGTGTACAAAAGAAAGGTGGATACACCAGACGAATTGCTGGCTCACATTTTGGATGCTGCTGCCTGCATAAACAAAAGTGAATATCAACTCAGGCGTAGAGGCCAGTTGAAATGTAATGGCACACGCGCAGAAACCAGATTTCGTCTTTCGGCGAAACGGACGAGTCCATTTAAGTCGGCGTGAGGGCGTCAGTTCAGTCGATTGCTGGCAGCCGAGGTGTGCGCATCAGCTGTAGTAATGCTGGATACACCATGTTCCGAGGTAGTGTGAAGAGTACTGGCTACCCACTGCATTCGCCAGTTTCCCCTTCACTTCCCCTCCCGTG
>Ga0131853_10014904_pt1 | contig 14228 bp, 10 predicted proteins | sample TergutLab28metaG_FD_92764 | JGI IMG/M metagenome (GOLD analysis project Ga0131853, IMG submission 92764) | Labiotermes labralis P1 segment gut microbial communities from Petit-Saut dam, French Guiana - Lab288 P1 (version 2) (version 2) | ecosystem: Host-associated > Arthropoda: Insects >... | reverse complement strand
GCTATATCTCCAAATTTTTTATCAAGCAATTTGGAAGAAGATATCAGATGTTTTCTAAATATAAATAATATGAAAACAATCGGATTTGTTCTTGTTTGTTTAATACCATAGACAATATTTTCAATAATTTTATAATTCGATTCGCGATTCTTTAATCCGACAATGCTTTCGATGGTTGAACTACTTTGATTTAAGTTCGTATCCACAAGACTTTCTGGTGAATGTTTCTTTGGCAAATAATTTTGCAGATAGTACATAACAAGTGTCGAGTTAAACACCTTATTTAATCCTCTACTAGAGAATAGATAACCATTATAATTATCACGGAAAATTTCGTAAACTTCATTTTGTTCATCAGTAGTTAATATTGTTGCTTCCTGTGTTTGATCTAATTTAGAAAATGGTAAATCCAAAATATCTTTTACTTCTTCACTAGTGAAGCCCATCATATCTGCAAAATCAGGATGTGTAGTAATGTTAGTCGCAATATTAAACCCACTTGTCATGCTATCAAGGGTTATTGACATTACACCAGTCATAAATAACCGTTCAACAGTTCCTAATTCAGCATTTTCTTTAATAACTTCATAAAAAGAACGTACAAAACCACCGCGCTTTAGGATGCTTAAAAATTCGGCACCATTACCACTTAATAATGAATTTGTAAAATGATCATACTCATCAATCAAAATATAAATTTTATGGTTGAGTTTTAGGGATGAAAATTTATTTAGTAACGATCCGAGAATGCCAGCTGCAGTGAATGTTTTGTTAAGTTCAATATTCAGCTCATACCGCTTAACAAATGCATCCACCCCCTCCTTAACTTTACGAACAAAACCTTCTTCCAAATCATCTGGTTTAACATTTTGAATACCAGAAAAGTTAAAACGTAATATATAATAGCTGTTACGAGTTTCAGTCGGATTATCATAAATATATAATCCAGAAAACAATTTATCAAAGCTTTCCGTTGAGGCAACATCATAATAACTGTCAAGCATACTTAAAAACAAACTCTTCCCAAAACGACGTGGACGTAAGTGCAGTAAATATTTAGTTTTTTCAACCTCACGGATAAAGCGCGTTTTATCGATATATAAATAATTATCTTTTTTACTACGGATCATCCCGAAATTACTAATACCATAAGGAATTTTAAACATAATTTTCGCCTCCTTCTTCGTTTAGTTTGTTTCTTTATTACGAAACATTATACCACAGCTACAACTAAAAAGCATTAGCTTTTTCAAATCTAAGCAATTAAAAATAATTTTTTTCGCCTTGCCTTTTCACAATTTTTTCCACAGCGCAATGATTTGGTGAAGACTATAGAAACTCAAATAGCATAATTTTCACCCCCTCCTCCTTATTCCTATTCTCTGTTAAAGTTATTTTAAAAAGCAAAAATAGGAATGCCTCTATTCTGATTAAAAATCAAAAATTGAAACATTCCTATTTTTAAAATTTATAACGCCAAATCTAATCGCATTTATGGCACAACTGAATTAGCCACTATATTCCACTGACTACTTCTATCTTTAACATATCAATAATTGTTCCCCTCTAACAACAGTCAAAAAATAATTCCCACAACAAATTCGGATGCCTAGCGCAAAGTGAAAAGAAAGCTGCTATAACCAAAATCTTTTTCTTCTTCATGACACTTCCATCCTAGTTTTTACTCATGTAACAATAAAATTTCAACGCTAACACACTTAGTATCAGATAGCTGCTGACTTAATTCGTCAGGTTGACATACACCAGCATAGAGGGTAAAGGAATCTGAGTCAATGAACCTAATTCCAGCATCGTTTACCACATCAAAGGCGGTTTTGTCAATTTCGATTTCAACAGTTACTGACTTATTTGGTGCCAAGTTAACACGCTTGAAGCCACATAATCGGTGATTTCTGACTGCATGCGCCGACTTGTTGTCCTTGATGTAAAGCTGAATCACATCTTGTGTGGCAACATTCCCAATATTCTCTGCTGTTACAGTTGCAATACCATCCTTATAAGTCACTTCTTTAACAACCACTTTCCCATAGGTTAACCCGTATCCAAATGGGTATAAAACATTACTTTCGGCATAGAGATAAGTTCTATTCTTTAAGGAGTAGTCCGTAAAAGCTGGGAGTGAATCGCAATTCTCGTGGAATGTGATCGGTAGTTTACCTGATGGCGAGACTTTACCAAATAAGATATCCGCAAGGGCAATCCCGCCTTCTGAACCTGGGTACCATGCTTGAATAATGGCATCTGCACTTGTAGCTTCAGGATTTAGAGCTGACCCAGATGCAATGACAACGATGGTTGGTTTTCCAAGTTCAAGCACTTTCTCGACCAATAAGCGTTGACTAGCTGGTAATTGAATGTCAACCTTATCACCAGAAGCGAACTGATTACCAGCATCGCCTTCTTCACCTTCTAAATCTGCATCGAGCCCGACACATAAAATGGCGATATCTGACGCTTGGGCAACTGCAATGGCCTCTGCAATTCGGTCATTTTTATATAGCCCTAATGACGTGGTTGAATCTTTATACAAATGGGCACCTAAGCTATATAATACACGGCCACGGGAAGCATCCTGAATGCCTTCAAGGAATGTGTGATAGCGGTCAGCTGTTCCAAAGTAATTTGCTTGCAATGCTTCACGACTGTTGGCATTTGGCCCGATGACACCGATGGTTTGATATTTACTTGCATCTAGTGGCAAAATACCATTATTCTGCAAGAGAACCATTGATTTATGGGCAGCTGCTAATGACACAGCTTTATGTTCATTACTAGAAACCACAGTTAGTGGTACTTTATCTAATTCACAATCCGCATCAAACTGCCCCAAACGAATTCTCGTCCTCATTGATGCAATCGCAGCTTTCGTAATCGCCTCTTCAGATAACATTCCTTGCGCGTAGGCTGCCATCACATGCTCATAGACATAACCTGCACAAATATGACATCCTGCCTCAACAGCCATGGCTGCCGTTTCCATGTCGCTATCTGTCAATTTGTGATTTTTATAAAAGTCTTCTAAAGCACGGTAATCAGACACAAAGTAGCCATCAAAGCCCCATTCTTCCAATTTCCCCATCAAAAATGGCGATGCACAAGTCCCTTCCCCATTTAAACGGTTATAAGCACCCATCACTCCTTCAACACCAGCTTCAACCAACGCTTTAAAGTGTGGTAAATAATACTCTTCCATTTCTTTCGGGGTTGCAATGGCATCAAAGGTATGACGCACGCCTTCTGGGCCAGAATGAACAGCATAATGCTTGGCACAAGCTGCCGCAGTCATAACTTTTCCATCTCCTTGAATACCTTTGACAAAGCCAATCCCAAGCTCCCCTGTTAAATAAGGATCCTCGCCATATGTTTCATGACCACGTCCCCATCTTGGATCACGGAACATGTTGATGTTAGGGGACCAAAGGGTTAACCCTTTGTAAATATCACGATCTCCCTGTGCTGAATAGCTGTTGTATTTGGCACGTGTCTCAAGCGCAATGACATTTCCTACTGTCTCCATCATGTCTTTGTCAAACATGGCAGCTAACGCAATAGCTTGAGGGAACATGGTTGCTGTTCCAGCACGGGCAACGCCGTGTAAACCTTCATTCCACCAGTTGTATTCGGGAATATTCAGACGTGGAATTTCAGGACTTCGGTAATTCAAAACCAGTGCCCTCTCTTCCAACGTCATTAAATCGACTAAGCTTTCAGCTCTTTCCCCAGCTGATAATGTTGTATCTAAATGTTTATGCATGGTATGCACACTCCTTTGGATTTAGTCGCAAATGTATGTTTTGCCATATGATGAGTATTTTAACATATTTATCAGTCTTTGTCTATCGAGTTAACAAAGTTTTAAAAAAAGCTACTGCAAATGAGCAGCAACTTTCATAAAATATTTATTCATTGGAACAATTTTTGTCATAAATGACTTTCATGCCCTTAAAACTCAAATTAGGATCATATTCATCAATGGCATCTGTTGCATTAAAAATAATCCGCCCCAAGCCGCCAGTTGCAATCACCCGTGCTTCTCCCACTTCTTCTTTTATCTTTTTGATAATGTATTCTGTCTGACCGATATAACCAAATACCAAACCACCCTGCATGCCCATAATGGTATTTTTACATCTGATGCTGGCTGGTTTCTTGATTTCAATATCAGGAAGTTGTGCAGCCTTGCTCCATAATGCCCTTGCTGATGTTTCAATTCCAGGTGAAATTAAGCCAAATTCAAAAACACCATCTGCACTTAAATAATCATAAGTGGTCGCTGTTCCAAAATCGATTAAGATCAAAGGGCCACCATATAAATGATGTCCAGCGACTAAATCAACAATTCGATCAGAGCCGACAGACTTGGGATTTTCCGTCTTAATCTGAATCCCTGTTTTAACACCAGCACCAATGATAATGGGTTCTAGATTGAAAAACTTATAAATAGAATTCCTCAAAGAATGCATCACTTTAGGTACAACACTAGAAATAACCACACCTTCAACATGCTTAGGGTCGATCTGGTTGGTTTGAAATAATCCGAATAGAACAGCTACAAATTCATCAGATGTCCTTCGCTGAGTGGTCGTCAAGCGAAAACTTGCAACCACCTTAAATCCATCCATTACTCCGATGGTAATATTGGTATTACCTACGTCTATTACTGTAATCACAACGCCAACATCCTCTCAAAAATCTCATGGGCAACCTCATCCTTACTCAAAAGTGGAAGTTCTTCATCACCAGTGTGCGTGATAAGGGTCACCTTATTTGTATCCCCTTTAAACCCAGCACCAGCTTCAAAAAGATCATTGGCTACCACTAAATCTACCTGCTTTTTCACAAGTTTCAATCTAGCATTTTCCAGCAAGTTCTCAGTTTCCATTGCAAAAGCAGCCACCTTCTGATGATCTTTTTTCTCTTTCGCAACCTGTGCCACAATGTCCTCATTTTGCGCAAGCGCAATTTCAAAACTGTCACCAGACATCTCTTTTTTCTTTAATTTTTGAACAGACACAACAGTTGGGCGGTAATCAGACACTGCTGCAGATGCAATAAAGAAATCATAGTCAAGGTGAGCCATTGCCGCCTCATACATCTCCTGTGCCGTCGCCACATGAACAACCTCTACATCTTTAGGCGGTGTCAAATGCGTGGGACCTGTGATCAATACAACATCTGCACCTAGATTTCTAGCGGTACGAGCCAATGCATACCCCATCTTGCCACTGGAATGATTGGTAATAAAGCGGACAGGATCCATCGGCTCTTGCGTAGGACCTGCCGTGATCACAACTTTGCGATCAGTCAACTTTTTCTCAGTCAATAAAAACTCAATTCCGGCTTCAATGTCTGCAATATCAGCAAGTCGCCCCGCTCCTATATCACCACAAGCCAAATAACCCGTTCCAGATTGGATAAAATGAACCCCATCAGTGCGGAGAATTTCTATATTTCTTTGTGTGGCAATATGCTCCAACATGGCAGTATTCATAGCAGGTGCCACCAAAGTAGGACAACGGAACGCCAGATAATTAGTGGTTAACATATCATCAGCAATCCCACCTGCAAACTTGGCTATCACATTGGCTGTCGCAGGTGCCACCACAAATAAATCAGCTTTTTTGGCCAAGCTTACATGATTCACATTATAGTCAAAACTACGGTCAAATGTGTCGACTGCAACTTTATTATTGGTTAAAACTTCAAAGGTTAGAGGGGTTACGAATTCAGTGGCATTTTTAGTCATGATCACATGAACTTCATAGCCCTTTTTTAACAGGTTACTAGCAAGCTGCGCACTTTTATAAGCCGCAATCCCACCAGTCACACCTAATACAATTACTTTTTTTTCCATAATTAATTCACCATTTTCCTAAGAAAACTTTTTACGTTTGTGAGAAATTTTCTTTAGAATGCTTTTCATGTTTGTGAAAAATATTCGCTAGAATGCTTCTGAATTTTTTGAAGAAGCTTTCTTTAGAATGCTTCTGAACTTTTTGAAGAAGCTTTCTTTACGAGTGGCTCAAGTGCTAAAACCATTCCTGTCATAACCACACCAGCGAGGGCTGCTTCAAAAAGGGCATTGCTAGTGATAATTCCGCCTACAAAGATAAGTACACCCTCTAAGCCATCTAAATCTAATGCAGTTTGTAAGGGCCTTGAGAAGAATACAACCCACAAACCAACAACCATTGAGGTATGTAGAAAGGTTGCAATCACTGCACTTAAAGTCGCTGCACCTAATTTCAAATCCTTTTGCCTACTCAAGGTCAGCTGCCAGCCTTTATTTTTAATAAACTGATAAATCAAGGCAGCTAATACACCAAGTAAAATCCGTGGTAAAATGGCAACAACCAAACTCAATGGATTCCCACTAAAGCCGGCTGGTGCTGGTGCAAAAGGGGAAAACATAAAGGATAATAGCACTGGCCTAATAGTAGCATTGGTCACACTCATAATGCCAAATGATAACCCTACAATGGCACCACCTTTGACCCCAAGCAAAATCCCCGCTAGAATGGTCGGGATATGCAGTGTTGTAATGGCAACCGCAAAAAGTGGAATAAATCCTAGAAATGGGATTAAAGTCATCACGATTTGAATGCTGATAAATGTTGCCACCAAAATGACAAATTTGGTTTGTTGTTGATTATTTTTCATAGGTAAAACACTCCTTCTGTCGTCCCAAAAAGGGTACGATGAATTTTATTAATTTTATTCTTTAACATGTCTGAGCGATGCTCTCATTTCCCATATAGAGAATATGAGGCTATTCTTTAAGTTTTCAGCTCCTCTAGCTCGACGTTTGGTGTTACTCTCTAGGTGCTGCAGTAGGTTGTGTGGCCCCTGGTAATCCTGGCATTGGTGGTAAACCGCCTCCTCCACCTGGTGGATTTGTTGCTGCTGGGGTTGTGGCTTGTGGGCCTCGGGAGATAACAACACGCAAGGTTTGATCAAGTCGCAATCTGCCTGTTGGGTTGGTTGAGATAATTTGACCTTCCGGAACCGTTGCGGAATACTCTCGCACCACCTCATGTCGGATTTCATCTGATGCCTCATGATCTCTTAGCCATTCGTTAAACCATGTTTCTGTTCGATTTCTCATATCTGGGATTGTGATTTCTAAATCTGCATCTCTGATAAGATCAACCCTTTGGACAGAATTAGACTGAGGGGTTGATCGATTGCCCAATCTCGCAACGACGTGGAATGAGCGGATAGCGAAGGCATCTCCCACGGATAAGGTAACTGTGAGTTCCTCATCTGTTGTTGTCCCTAGCACTGTTGTAGAACCATTGGCACGGACACCAATGACTTCATATCGCATTTCACCAGCACCACCTTGGATTTCATCGATGAGCATTCGTGCAGCACCTGGTTTGATTGGTAAATTTGCCATTTCCTGTGTCAGGACAGTATTGCCACGGAATAACGCCATTCCTCGTTCATACGCCGCACGCGCCTGACTTAAACTCATCGTTCCAGCACTTCCTCCTTCGCCATCATGATCCCAAGAAAATTCAATTCTGCGTCCACCAAGCGCATTACCTCTAAAATTGTTTGGTGCAGCAAGGGTTCCGCCGAAACGGTTAGAAACACAGTTTGGCATATTATGGCTGTGGAAAAGTTCGTTAGGACGAACTGCGTTAGCAGGTGTATTGGCTGTTGGTGAGCATGCTTCCCCTTCTGCTGTTCCACTTCGCCATTCTACTGTTGCTGTCCAAATTGTATCAGGGCGTACCGGTGCTGGTGATCCTGGTGTTCCTAGTTCATTCATAATTCTTGTGAATATATGTACTGGAATATGTGTCTCCAGTCTCGCATTTGATAAGTAATGACCACTAGTAAGACTTTCGAAACCTGTCCAAACAGCCACTGTATAGTCTAAACTATAACCAACAAACCAAGCATCAGGTATGGCATCCCATGGAACACCCGCGATGGCACGTGTGGCATCATCAAAATTGGTCGTTCCAGTTTTCCCTGCAACCCATTGATTTTGAACTTGCTGCGCATGACGACCTGCACCATCACCAAAGATCGAAGATCGAAGAATGCTATTCATCATATAAGCACTGCCTTCACTCATTACTCGCTCAACACGTCGATAGTCATCTCCTTCAATCCGTGTACCATCAGGGGCAATAATATAGGTAATGACGAATGGTTCATGGAATACACCGCCGTTGGCAAATGCGGCATAGGCACCTGCCATTTGCAATGGCGAAGCACCATGTTCCATTCCACCAATGGCGTAACTTGGTCTAAATCCATCTGGTGGTGTTGGGATTCCCAAATTATTAACAAATTCATCCAAAGCTTCTTGACCTCGTAATCTAACGACTTCTTGATAAGTGATAATTGCTGGTATGTTCCACGATTCAACCATAGATTCTCTAACGGAATCCCTTCCACGAAATCGGAAATCCCAATTTCCAACTAACGGTGCCCCTACACCACCCCAAGCAAACAAGTCATCAGTCACCATTGAACCTGTTCCCCAATCTAATAGTTCAAAGGCTGGACCATATGCCCAAATTGGCTTTGAGGCTGACCCTACTTGATAGCCGCCATGAACAGCAGGATGGAATCCTCTTTGAGCAGGTCTGCTTGTATTTATTTCATCACGGTGAGCAAGGGCACGAATCGCACCATCGTTGCGAATCATAGCGACAGATGTTTGCATGTGTTGATTTGGCCAATGGAAGCCACCATCATTGCCTAATAATTCAGTCACATATCTTTGTGCATCGCGATCTAGTGTGGTATGAATCTGAAAGCCTGATAAATCTGTAATGCCAAATCGTCGCTCTGCTTCTTCGCGGGCAAGGTCGATAAATGGTTGATAAACTTGTATATTATCTAAACCGACTGTGCTATATACCAGTAAATCTGTAATTGGTTCTGCTGCTGCTAAGTCGGCTATCGTTTGTGAAATAAAGCCATGGCGCACCATCAAGCCCAGCACTGTATTTCTTCTATATTGTGTATAATTTGCCCCTGTATCAGGCCTGAAAACAGAAGGTTGCTGCACAATTCCAGCAAGGGTTGCAGCTTGAGACAAGGTTAAATGTCTTGCATCTACACCAAAGTAAAATTCTGCTGCTGCTTGAATCCCATAAATTCTTCCACCAAAAGGTGCAATGTTTAAATAGGCCTCAATGATCTGCTCTTTTGACAACTGTCGCTCTACTTCCATTGCCAAATAGATTTCCTGTACTTTACGAGGAATACTATTGTCTCGTATGATCTCCCCTTCTTCATCCTCGATTAAAAGATGGGTCTGATTAACCAATTGTTGCGTCAGAGTTGATCCCCCTTGCATGCTATCGCTTCCCATGAGCATACTTTCAAGTGTATATCTAACAGCTTGAAGCGTTCGCGTCCAGTCAACACCGTAATGTTCAAAGTAACGCGAATCTTCAATGGCTAAAATGGCGTCAATCATCACCTCTGAAATTTCATCGAAAGGAACCCACTCACTCCGTTGTTCACCGAATTCGAAGATAAGCTCACCATCTTGATCAAAAATCAAAGCTGATTGACCACGTCCAATATTGGTCATATCTAGTTCAGGCGTATCTGCCAGAACATCATCCACCCACATGGCAATCAAGAAGATACCAACAAATGTCCCTAGTATGAGACATAGGAAGAGGGTTTTGAAAACAATTCCTGCTGTTTCACCTTTAGGTGACCTGGGTGCTTGTATTTTGTTTCTATGTTTATTTTCATTTTTCATTTGAGTTACCGCCTTTTTTTAATAGTTGGTCAACAATTTTTAAATAATCCGCACTTGGATATGTATTTCCAGGGATGGGGGTTCCAAGTGTTATAAATTCCTCACGCTTAATTGATTTTCTACTTCCTTTTTCATATTCTTGCCAAAGTTGTTGCAAAGTATCACTCATTAATAAATAGATTTCATCAAATGTTGTAAACTTCACTAACAAAAATGCAAATCCCTGTTGTTTTGTGACCGCATCAAGATGCTTTACTTGGTGCCTGTGGATATTGGCAAGGGGGAAGGTGTTCTTGTTTGTGGTTTCTTTCGCTTCAAAATCAATGTAAGTTCCGTTATAGATGCCATTGAAATCTGTCGTAGAGGGGGTTTTGAAATAAGCTTCTGTAATGGTTGCTGCTGCCCGTTTAGGGTAGTCCACTTTTACAATTTGCACAGGAGTTGGTTTTTTATGGATGACCGCAACACCTGATGCCAAATAGTAGTCATTAACTTTTACAATTTGCATCTCAAAAGACATGCCTCGCCTACCGAATTCAATTTCTTTTTTGGAGCTTCCCGCTTGATTTTGAAGGGCCGCTTGTGTGTTTTTTTTGTGTGGATAATTTATCATACTCTCTATTTTATCAAATGTTTGCAAAAAAAGCAAAATTTTCTTACAACTTTTTTATATAAAATGTGGAAACTGATTGACAATTGGTCAAAAATTTGCGATAATACTGTGATGGTATTCGGGTAATTGCAGCTTGTTTATTTTTTATTGTAGTGAAGCACGGCGTGTTAACGCGTACTGGAACTACAGCTTTAAAAAATAAAATGAGTTGAGGAAAGTCCATGCTCACACAATCTGAGATGGTTGTAGTGTTCGTGCCTAGCGAAACAATAAGCTAGGGAGGCCCTCTTTGAGGGTCGACGGCCGAGAAATGACCTAAATCTTTTTAAGACAGTTTTATCCTTGGACAAAATTGTTTTTAGACAAGGTCAAAGTATCTATAAAAGTGCCACAGTGACGATGCTTTTGGGAAACTAGAAGCGTGGAACGGGTAAACCCCGCGAGTGAGAAACCCAAATTTGGTAGGGGCACTTTCATCACGGAAATGAACGTAGATGGGAGACTGTAACAGAATTCACTTTTTAGTTGCAGTAGACAGATAATTACCACTTTGGTGCTGGAGGCATCCGTGCTAAAGTACAAAACATGGCTTATAGAATACCATTTTATGCAATAAAATTTTTATGCATTAATTTTTAATAAAATTTCAAAAAATGACCAAAATATTAACGAATCACTTTAGGAGGTGCCAGACGTGGATTTTTCAAATGAAAGTCGCAACCTACAAATTGCAGACTATTTACAAACACTGAGGCTAGAGCAAAACTTAACCCTTGAACAACTCTCTCATTTGAGCCAAGTTCCTATTGTTCATCTGACGTCTATTGAAGAAGGTCGTTTCGCACGATTCGATGAATTCTATTTAAAAATGTATTTAAAGCGATACACGCAAGCTCTTGAGGTTGACTTAGAACAATTGTACGCTTATGCGTCTAGCCAACCTTTGCCTGATAGTGCAGAGCAGAATAAAAAGAAGAAAAAAGAAACTGAGCGGAAAATGACCCAAACTCAAGCCAATATTTCAGCTGCGCCAAAACCTGTTGAAAATAAAAGGCCAAAACGAAAAAGGCCAACTGTAAAATCGGCAAATATTGCCCGCATAGAAGCACGAAGTAAAATCGGTAAAACGATCATCGGGCTCGTTTTTGTCATTCTTCTTATTGTCATTGTTGTTTTCTTTGTTAACCTTATCCGCGATCTTCCTGGTGGTGATGCTTATAATGAGCCAACCACGCCTATTTTGGATAATCCTCATGTTGTTACCAGACCTAATGAGGTTGAAGATGAAACCGAGCCTGAAACTGAGCCAGAGACCGAACCTGAACCTGAACCAGAAGATTTAACGCGCGTCGATTTTTATGAACGCATTAGCTCAATACAAACATTTAATGTCACCACTTCACTAGATGAATTTATCCTGCGAATTGAACATTCAGGTGACAATTGGATTGATTTTATAAACTTTAATGATGATTCAGACACCGTCAATGCGACTTATTCAGATACCTTTGAACGAGAATTCGAACTTGAAGGCGATGGAAATGATAGACTTCAAATACGTGTCGGTGCTATCCATAGTATTGAGGCTATTTACGTTAATGATGTAGCCGTCCCATTTGAATCTGATGGATTAAATGGTCCACACATCTTTATCTTTTATGTTGAATCTTAAGTAAGGAGAGCATCATGAACATTGCAAATAAGCTAACAATTTTACGCATTCTCCTTATTCCCTTCTTCATTCTTTGTTTTTACATTGACAGCTTAAATCAACCTTTGTCATTATTAGGTTTTGATACAACATATGCCCATGTTGTTGCCTTATTCATTTTTTCTGTTGCTGCTGCAACAGATTGGTTAGATGGTTATCTAGCACGGAAATTAAGTTTAATTAGTGACTTCGGAAAATTTATGGACCCCCTTGCTGATAAAATGTTAACAACTGCCGCGTTTTTAATCTTTATTGACCAAGGATTACTTGCAAGTTGGGTTGTATTTGCGATTCTGACTCGCGAGTTTATTGTTAGTGGGTTAAGAATGACAGCCGCATCTAAAGGTGTAGTCATTGCAGCAGGTTGGTCTGGGAAGTTTAAAACTGTCCTCCAAATGATATTGGTCATAGCTTTACTTATTCATCCAGAATTAACCGTTCTAAATGTCGTGCTTATTTATGCGATGACCATTGCCACCGTGGTATCTGGCATTGAGTATGTGGTCAAAAATTTAACTGTATTCAAATAAAAGTGCTCGTGAATTTTTAGGCTCACAAGCACTTTTCTAGTTGATTCGATACATTTTCAACCCATTTTCAGTCGTTATCCTACATACTTCTTCATAAGTCATCCCTTTCAACTCGGCAATTTTTTCAGCCACATAAGCCACATAAGCCGGCTCATTGCGTTTCCCGCGATAAGGAGCAGGTGTTAAATAGGGACCATCCGTTTCAATCACCAGTCGCTCCATTGGGACAGATTTAGCAACCTCATGGACTAAATGAGCATTTTTAAAAGTGACAGGTCCGTCCAAGCCAATATAAAACCCTAAATCCAAGAATTTATGCATCATGTCAACATCACCTGAATAACAATGAATCACACCACCAAGGCCTTGGCCTTTTTCTTTTAGGGTTTCATAAACATCTTCTACTGAATCACGCATATGAACCACAATCGGCATATTCATTTCTTTGGCGATTTCCAGCTGACGCTCAAACACAACACGCTGAATGTCATTAAAAGAGGTGTCATGATAATAATCAAAACCAATCTCACCAAGGGCGACTACTTTGGGATGCTTCAATTGCTCCTTAATGATTTCCCAACTGGCAGCCGTTGCAGAACGAGCGTCACTTGGATGAATCCCGACAACAGCATAGATGGAATCATACTTTTCTGCCAGTTCAATGGCACGGACGTTAGATGGTACATCAAAACCAATCACTGCCATCCGTGTCACATCTGCTTCTATGGCACGGGTAATAACCACATCTAAATCTTCTTCGTACATCTTACTGTTTAAATGCACATGTGTATCAAATAACATTTTAATTCTCCTTTAACTCATTACTAACTCCACAACCGCTCCAATTCTGATTTCTTCTCATTCAATGTCAATAAATAAACATCTGGATTACTAAGTTGTTTGAAGTACTCAAAACCACTGCCGCCACCGTAGTGCATAAGTACCAACGATAAAAGACCACCATGACTCACTAACAATGACCCAGATTCTACCTCTTCAATCACACTTAGAACCCGCTGCAAAGCTTCTGAACTAGACTCACCATCGCCATATTTTATCTCAAGATCTTCAAATGTTAGTTGATATTTCTCCAACCATTCATCATTAGGCAAAACTCCTAATCCTAAATGTCGTTCAATTAGCCTTTCATCAATCTCCAGTGGCAATCCATTCTTCTGACAAAAGGACTCAATCGACTGAATAGCTCTCGTAAAAGGGCTAACTATCATGCGTTTAATCCCAAAAGGTTGAAGCAGTTCTGTTAATTCAGCTGCTTGCTCAAATCCCTTTGAGGTAAGTTGTGAGTCAGCAGATTGACCCATTGCTTCACAATGCCTTACTAAATAAACATTTTTCATCTCTATCATTATCCTTTCAAGAACTACAGTTGAGGGCACAGAAAGATACTAGCTAAGCCACTTTTTCTCCGAAATCACCATTCCAGTGGCTCCTCTCTTGATGAAAAGAGTAGATTTGAGCCACTTTTTCTTCGAAATTGCCATTTCAGTGGCTCTCTCTTGGAGAAAAGAACAGATTTGAGCCACTTTTTCTTCGAAATTACCATTCCGGTGACTCTCTCTTGGAGAAAAGAACAGATTTGAGCCACTTTTT
>Ga0131853_10014903_pt1 | contig 14229 bp, 7 predicted proteins | sample TergutLab28metaG_FD_92764 | JGI IMG/M metagenome (GOLD analysis project Ga0131853, IMG submission 92764) | Labiotermes labralis P1 segment gut microbial communities from Petit-Saut dam, French Guiana - Lab288 P1 (version 2) (version 2) | ecosystem: Host-associated > Arthropoda: Insects >... | reverse complement strand
TATTTTTTGTGTAGTTCATTGGTTAATTGTGTTGTTCTATGTTGTTCTTGTGTGTAAGTGTGTACTGCCACCGGGTGACCACCCAATTGCAGTTAATAAATATTATTATTATTATTATATATAAGCAAAATTAAAGGGAAAGCTATCCCTCTAAGAGCCTATTATAGGCCCAGGGATTTCCAAGAGGTTCAGGTGCTCAGATTTCGAGACAGTCGGAACATGAAGGTGCACCGGCCGCCTTTGCCCGCATGAAATATTCCTGATACCCAATTCTGTTGGGGGCTGAGTCGATCCCAGGGCCACATTGCGGCCGGAAGGTTTATGTCAGTTAAAAATTCCATTACACCAACGGAAATCGAACCGGCGACCTTCCGGCTTCCGTATTATATAAACCGCCACTGTTTGTCAGAGTTGAGTCCCGGCAGAGTGCAGTATCACGCTTTGCTGACGTTAAGTAACGCGAACCTGGTTAAAGTAACGCACTTTGCCAATCCTATTATCTACACGAACTCTGCCTTTTGAATCCATTCCCTAATGGAGAACCAGCCGAGACTATTATGCCTATTATACATAGTTTCGCTAGACTTCGGGAGTGATTGAGACTATTCTTGTTCTTTTCAAGTGACAAGAAGTACAGGGTTTCTTTTAAAACTTGGAGTTCCATAGATAGTTCATGCGTGATCCTACGTTGCTATTCCAAGTGCCAAAACGTAGACTATCAATTGTATGGATATCATATTTAATATTTTAGTAGATTCATGCTTCGGGGTGCCATCAGCATGGGCTAATGATCCACAGCCCATTCAGACACGTAAGGTTCTTAATTTTGTTTATTACTTCGTCGATGATTAACAAATCGTATATGTTGATATCGTAAGTTTTGTTTGCGTCGACATGAGTAACTGCACTACCGAACGGATATTTTCAACATAGACATTTTTAGATAACTTGTGGTTCAGCATTGATGGCAATTTCCTTCGCTTTTATTAATTCCTCCCCCCCAAAAAAAAAATTAAGGAGAAACTGACGTCAAAAATTGATGGTGTTACCTCTAGCGGAAACCATGGGAATTACAATATTTTCGCTTGTTTGACCTCTGGTGGTAGCAACATTAGCACTGTATAGCAGCGGATATTATTGGCTCTGTGAAAACTATCCTTATGGCCAGGGTTCAGTTATATACGTGTACATCAGATCCTACCATGCTCTTCAAACTCTGCAGAAGACGATTTCCGACCAAAATCACCTTTGCCATGATAGTCAATAAGGTTTAAAGCCAGATGCTTAAACGTGCTGTAATATTTGACATTATATACTCCGGGAATTATTATTATTATTATTATTATTATTATTACAAGAAACTACAATAACCAGCATGCAAATGTAACAGCCAAAAATTATACATAACAAAATTTCTACGTGTTTCGTGGCCAAAGCACCATCTTCAGGGAATCCAAAGTACAAAGGTTCGCAAGTACCAAGACTTTTGTTTTTATATGTTTTGCTGACCGTGCATCTCAGCATAATCTTAGTAATGACCAACTTAACGCACAAATTCTTGTTTTATAATAAGTTTATTATATTCCTCTACATGTGTCGAGCACTATTGTGCTCATCATCAGGAGGTCAAAATTTTATTATACAGCATCTGGTATCGTCGCACTCTGTAGGCGGCCGTCCGGTGCACCGGTTGGAAGAGGACTGTAGTCCAGCTTCTTCATGAGAACTTGCATAAAACGTATGTGAAACATCTTAATTATAAACTGTATTACCAACAGCAGCGCTTGAAATACTTGTGTAACTTGGCAAGGTATTGTTTACAAGCTCCCTGAGGATGACACGATAGTACCGAAGTATGTAGGAGTGTGGTAATTTGTGAAATAACTGTGCATTTGTTGATCATATTTCAAAATAATAAAAGATGCACGGTACAAATATTAAAATTACATCAGTTTAGGTGTTTCTACGTTGCACTCTAGTCAGATCTCTGTAATTATCTCATAAACCTTTATAAAATTATTCATTGCTCTGTATTACGTGTAATATGTTTTGTTTTGTTTGAAGTTTCCATCCTACTGTTGTGCATGGATAATCAAGGTTTTGATTTAAAGAAGAGAATCTATAATCGTTACGAGTAATCCATTTCCTGGGCGTGAATGCACAAAATTAAATATTAAACAATTGTTACTTTCCGAACATCAACTTAATGTCGTATTGGCAAATTTTGAAGCCTTTTTTATATGCAATCAAGTGGTTACGTATTGTTGTTTGTCTGCACGTGTATGCCTTATAATGGATATCACTTTGTTATGCGTGTTTTATGTTCGAGCAATGTTAATGCTGTAATTTTGTTCATTTTAATTAAGAGAGAGAGAGAGAGTGTGTTGAGTTTTTTTATTTAACGGTGCTCACAGTTGCTAAGATTATATAGCTTCGGTCAAAGATGGATTAGTATGGAACATTGTTGATATGCTATTGATAGGGGAAAACTGAAGTACTCGATGAAAAACCCGCCCCAGTACCACTTTATTTACCACAAATCTAACACGGACTGACGAGGGATCGAACTTGGGACTCCTCTATGGGTTGGATTTGATTTCGAGTCTCCCCCCCCCCCCAGCATCTTCCACAGAGAAAAATAATGATGTGTTCGTAACTCGTGTTTATGAAGTGAAAAATGCGAGGCTGTCCATCCGTGTAAGTCGGCCATGTATGATAATTGGCCTCATTTTAAACGTAACCAGAAGCATCGTACTAATTTAAAAATGGCCAGGCCTCTTTAACGTAGCCACCTGTCTGTCTTGTGTTTTGTACATTCTGTGCTGTAGTTCCGTACTTATTATGCGTAAATTTCGTATCCTGACCACACAGACATTTGATTTATTTGTTTGTGCCAGTGTCCACCCATCTGTCCATTTCCGTTCCCTGCTTCTAAGTATTGAACGTTAATAGTCCTCCAGACGGTGTTTCCTGTCTCGTTCAAATTGATATCGCCATGCTGAATTTCGGTATATTAACGGTACAAAGACAAACAATATACTCAATTACTGTTATTTTCCCACCTCCAATTAATTTTCACCTTCTGCATCTTTATCTTCTTATGTTTCCCTTTTTCTTTCTTCTCTCTTATCCCTCGTATCCAGGATCTTTTCCCACTCCTCCACCAACATCTTCAAGTACCGACCCTCAGCTTTGGTCATATCCGTCTTTCGTTTTATCTTTTACGGAACCCCGATAATCACTAAAGCCCGGGCTGGCCTTCTGGCATTCGGTATCAGTTCCTAGCACGTTTAAAGATTTTCTCTTTTCACAGCGTCCAGAGAGGATCTGAGACCCACCTAGTGTCCAGTGGATAAAGGAAGGCTTTCGCCCAGGGGTAAAAGTAGCCGGGCTGTGAATTTCCGCTTATCTCCAGCTAGTACCAAAGTCAAGGCTGCAATAAATTGTACCTCCACCCCCCCGGAAGTTTTCAATTCATGTTCCTTAATTGTGAGGACAGAAACAACTTTAATTTATCCAACTTATTAGTCACTCTGCCTAAGGCACAACTTGTTCAGCGTGATAGTCCTTTAGGCTCTGAATACAGGGTGTTCATACTTTTCATGTGTTTCTGTGCTACTTACATGAAATAATTTTGAAGGGGCAGATTCCTTTTATTTGTCTGCCTGTAATCAGCAACATAACGAATATGAACACAAAATATAAGGGTGTACGCTTTTGTTTCCCTGGGCAGTGAACAAGCAGATTTTTTTTTTGTAGCGGGGGTTGCCCCTATGATTATAGCATCATTGTTTTGCAGGAAACCGCTACCCATGCCCTCGGAATAGAAGAGTGAAGCTGATGGTAGCATGTTGATCCGAAATGTTGGTATAGGCCGTTCGGAACCTGATGGCACACTGTGACGCACGGGAGGGAAAGTGAAGGGGAAAGATGCGAATGGTGTGGTTAGCCAGCAGCCTTGCACTGTACGTCGGAACATGGTCTATCCACTGATCCGCACTCCTCGACTGCCAATAGTCGACTGAACTGACCCCCCCCCCGCCGATTTAAATGGACTCGTCCGTTTTGCTGAAAGATCAAATCTGGTTTTTGCGCGTGTGCCATCACGTTTCGAACGTGTTCTACCTCTCTACCAGAACACTCGGTATCGTATCGCAACTGAGAAGCCCCGCATGATAATCGTCAAACGTGAGCCGCGATGTGGTACCCGGTTTTGTTAGCCCAGGCTCCGGGTCTCCTATGTTTATCATTCGCCCATGGCTCTGCGGAGGTCCGAGTATCTGACCAGCAGTCATTATGAAACGTATCTTTTATGAACTTGTTAGGGGAGCTGTATTAATCTGTAATTAGAACGTAGGTCTAGAAGTAAGTGCAGAGGAAACTAAGTATGAACTCCTGTCTTGTGAAAATAATTCGGGACAAAAACACAGGATGTTTGTGGATAATATATCCTTTAAAAGCGTGGCAAAATTAAAATAACTGGGAACAGTGCCGTAAAAACAAAATTTATCTCAGGAAGAAAGTACGAGCTGATACAAGTCCGGGAATAATTGCTAGCATACGGTCCAGAATTGCTTACCTTACCGCTTTTAAAATGTTTAGGAATGTAATGTGGGCTAATGTTTGATGTGCGTGTGAAATGGCCTCTCCGTTTTGGGGAAGGATATAGACAGAGGGTGTTCAGAGTAGGGTGCCGAGGAAGGTAGTTGGACCAAAGAGGGCCGAGGTAACAGTGTATTGGGGGAAATTATGCAATGCGGACCTTCTTGGTTTTTTACTCCTCGACAATTGAGTTATATTGGTGATCAAATCACAGCGATTGAGATGGGCGGGGCGTGTGGCACGAATGGTAGCGAGGAGAAGTGCGTACGGGATTTGGTGCAGAAACTTGAGGGAAAAGACCGCTATTTAAAACCTATTTGTAGATGGGATAATATTAAAATGGATCTTAAAAATATGGGTAAGGGGGACGTGGACTGGATTGATGTGGCTGAGGATAAAGACAAGTGGCAGTCTCTTGTGGACACGGTTATGAATCTTCGGGTTCCACAAATTGCGGGGAATTGCTTGATCAGCTGGGGAACTAAGTTCTCAAGGACTCTGTTCGATGGAATTATTTATCAGTGGGCGCGTGGTGAGACGAAAACATAACACAGGCATTGCTGAACTGTCCAAGAAGGAACTGAACCCATAGTCCTAGTGTTCAAGTGAACACCGTAACGCTGTGGATACGTGAACACTTCCCAGTCCTAATCTACTCGACTGGACTTCATTTGATTAAGGTACACGCTGCCGACTATCGCTTAAGATTGCAAATTGGACCTGTGTAATGGAAAATCTGTGTCTACACGACGCCTTTCACGTCATGTTTGATTGAGGAGGTTTGGTAGAATCCTATTTTCTCCCCGGTTTTGCTTATTTAGTCTCTCAGCTTGTACGAGATGTGGGAGTGATTTATATACATGTATATAATATATAGTCAATATTATTTCCTTCCCGTTCAGTGTAGCAGGATTTCCTTATCTATTCAGATCAACTTATTGTACGGTTGCTGTAATAAGGGGGTATGTGAGTCGACTCTCTGCACTTTTCTCTGTCTGATATTCATGGTATTGGTCTAGGAACTCAGTACAGTAAGAGAGCTAAAGCAACTTCCATACAACTTCAAAAGCTGCCTTTCCCACACGTTCTGGTGTCCTTTATATGCCATTATATTTACCTTATCACACTGCAAACGTCAGTCTGGTATTTCAAAAACAAAACCTTTCAAAGCAAACACCGATCATGCTTCATTTAAGACCTCCGCGATGATGTACATGAGATCTGAAGTGGTTAAACCGGGAATGTACTACACGCTCTTCATTTGTAGAAACAATAGTGTGAATTATTTGGTATCAGCATGATCCATGGAATTTGGCACAATCCTCGGAGTCTCTTAATTCAAATATATTCAGGTCGTGATATCAATATATGAAAGTCTCTTGAAATTATATGAGGAATTTTGACATCCCGGAGCCTCATGGCTTGTCGATCCATTTTAGTGACCTCATTCCATGCACACTTTTTTTCATTGTTATCATGACCGTAAAGATGATGCTACACCTCTTCAGTATCATAACTGACTCCATATATAAAGCAAACAGTCTTATAATAAAACCAACCAGATGCACTAATTTCTGAAATGTATTTTCGGAATAAAACTCTACATGTTGATGGAGAGAGGAACCGTCCGAAACATGTAGAGTTTTATTCCAAAAATAAATTTGAGAAATTAGTGCATCTGGTTGGTTTTATTATAAGAATTTATCACGATGCACAATCACCTGAACGTCAAAATCATGCAAACAGTCTTGACTAACTCACATCTTTTATGTTCTGACGAGCATTTCTCCTTTCATGGAACCTGAAAGTTGGTTATCCTGTTAACAGTATCTGAATAGACATTGTGTAGCCATCTGCATCCATTCTAAAGCATCACATCCTTTTTCGAAAGGATCCGCTGCAACACATTTGCAAAACTCCAGAAATTTCAGATTTCATGTCATCTGGCCATTTTCTGTTGATAAAGTCTTTTGAAAGGGGGCCAGGCGGTGGCGCAGTTAGTTGAGGCACTGCGCTACAAGACGGAAGATCGCGGTTTCGACTTCCATTATTTTCGTTGGAAGTTTTCATTGACATAATCTATCCGGCCGCACTGTGGTTCCTCGGCCGACTCAGCCTCTAATAGAAATGAGTGCTGGGGATGTTTCCTGGGGGTAAAGGCGGCCGGTGCGTAGGGCTGACAATCTTGCCATATTCATGTGGCTATTTTCTAGAAATTCTGCGAGCCTCAGCCTCCTGGAGCCCTAAGGGCCTGCCCAGGCATGCAGTGGGATAGCTTTACCTTTTACTTCGAAAAAATCAGTCCATTCCAGAGGTCTTGTGTAACGTACTACTTGCGTCAAAATTCTTAAAACTAACTACTACAGTGTTTAATTGGGTTTAGTGAAAAATTAGCGGTACCCTGCTTGTTCACATTCCTTCTTTGCCATCCTAAAGAGTGTTAATGCAACACATCATTAGAATGCGATTGGCGTTATTATTTCCATTTATGGTACACATGTGTGTGTGTGTGTTGACTTTTGTCATGATGTTAGCACCCGGAATCTGCATGTAACGTTTCGCAGCACGCTTATTTCTTATGTTCTGTTTAACCCCCGTCCCCTCATATTCTAGCACGATAGGCAATGTACGGACAATGTAACAATGAGGCGCGTTCGTGCAACCATTGTTGCAGTGGAAAAGCAATGCGTATTACACAACCCGAGTATGTGTATTTGTAGCTATAGGTATCCAGCATGCAATGCGCATCCGCCATATTTTCAAATATGGCCTTCCTCGCTCTGCAACATTTTTCCACATTATCTCACAAACGGCACGATTTTCGAGAAAAAAAATTATTGAATATAAATTTTTTTTCGAGTTTTTCTATAAATTTTGTCTGAAGCATTTTTAATTCTAAGAAGAACTGAGCTAGATATGATCAAATGTGTGTATTGGTTGTCTTGTATAGTACCTGTCGTTCTTGTCGGATTTTAATTTTTCTCGACAGATTTTCGAAAAACACTCAAATATCAAATTTTATGGAAATCTGTCCAGTGGGAGCCGAGTTTTTCCATGCAGACGGACGGACAGACAGACATGACGGAACTAATAATCGCTTTTCGCAGTTTTGCGAAAACACCTAAAAATGACGTAGGACAACATTTCGTACTGCAGGGACTATGTTCGTCCAGTGTCTCTATACGTAGGCCTTATCTTCCATGCATATTTTGAGGATGCGCCATGCTGTGCTGTTAGCTGACCCACTTCCCACAGATTTGAAAAAATTCCGTAACACTAAAGCAGATGAGATTATGTTTGTACAAATATAGATCGGCAACTGTACGTATGTCCTATTGTGTTTATCATAGTGAAACTAGTATATAGACTAGGCTACGACCTGGACACTGGGGGGTTCGAATCCCGGTAGGATCTGGAAATGTTATTTTCTCCGAAACATCCATATCGGCCCCATAGTCTATTCAACGAGTCCCGGTGCTTTTCCTGCAATTAATCCCGCTGGAGTGTGATGTTGACTGTCTCCATCTAGAGCTGAGTTTAAGTATGAGCCGAACTGTACTTCTTCTCTCAAAATATGCCACAATGTCGTGGACAGGAGCAGTTTTACCTTCTACGTTTCATATCGTATCTAAAAGCAGGCAAAAACCTTTGGTTTCAAAGTCGTAATCCATAATTTGAATGGATGTACAAGAAGAGAAATGTTTCTGAAAATACTTTTACACATTCACAAAGCCATACAGTGTCATTTCCATTCAGTGTTCGTCTCTTCCACCATGTGAAGTCGAGCAATGAACCGTTACGATGGAAAGCACGTAGACTGCCTGTTTTTTTTTTTGTATCTCTAGTATAAGGGTGTGTAGACTTGAAGACTGCAGTCACGTTTACCAATATTTGATTTGTCTACCTGCTAAATGTATTTGAATCTATATAATGAAACATTTTTAATAACAATAAACAGGCACGTGGCTTCAGCTTATTGTTGGCATGAACAGAAATGCAGAAGGCGGCACTGGGTAGTGACATATCTAACACTGCCTCTGAAGAGGAGAGGAAGTTTAATAAAATTCTTGGGATTCAGGGTCAGGCGTTTATAATGAGAGAGAGAAGGGATTAGATCGAGTGTTGAAATGTCAAGGGAAAGCAGAAAACAATAAGGTAAGGTCGACTGTGAGAGAGATGAAAATGTGACTGACTATGGGACTGTAAATAAATAAACAAATAAAAGTTACGCAAGTACAAACCCTTTCAGCTGCTCCCAGCATAATGTTTCTGTTTCGTATTTGGGTGGTGCAGACTGTGACCGTCGGTACACAATTTTTCCTGATTTTCCTTAATTTTTCCAGCCAAATTCCGAGAGAACACCTAAGACTAGAAGGCTACGGCTTCCTTCCCCATGCTATGCCATTGACTGTTCCATGCTGATTAAACTTTTCGACCTATGTAGTGTGAGCTACAGAGGTAAAGGTAAAAGTAAAGCAGTCCCAATACAGGCCTGGACAGGCCCAGAAGGTTCCAGGAAGTTAAGGATCCCAGATTTCGTGACAATGGCGCAGGATGGTGGTAGGTTGTCAGCCTTACGCACCAGCCGCCTTTACCCCCAGCAAATACTCCTGAGGCTGAGTCGACCCCACGGCCATAGTGCGATCGGAAGTTTTTTTATGTCAATGAAAAATCCACTGACACCAGCTGGGATCGAACCAGCGACCTTCCGATTTGTAGCACAGCCCCTTAACCACTGTGCCACCGGGCCCCCCCCCCTCCAAAACCAGAGGACATGCTTCACATCCCAATGGCTCTCTTAACTCTGCAATCATGCTGGTTATTAAATTTAAACAACTGCGATGGAGGGAGGGATTTTAAATTCATAATACCCTTGATTGCGTTCAGGTACGTAAGGTGCACCGAGGCCGCAACGTGCGAAGACGTATAGGTCCGTACGTGGCACCAAGGCCAGCACTGAAGTTCACCTACACGGCCCTTGCCACAGATTTCTTCGAAATAAATATTGACTGGTGCAACTATTTGGACGCGTATGTAGAAAGATATATATATAACTTATTATTATTATTATTATTATTTATTAGCAGTCAGAAAGAATACAATCTATAAGCTAATGTGATGATATATAGAAAGATGAGTGTATAATTCTTCACTCGCGAGCCATAGGCTTACATCATGTCTACGACAAATAAATAGTTGATGTACTTCTCATGCTATTCCGTTTATAAGTCTCTCTATCAAAGCTTGAGTCGTTTATTGAATCAACCAGCTGTATTCTGTGAGGCCGCAGGATTAGTGTTCTTTATTACAGTCGTCCGTGTTCGTTCCATTGAATACGCAACCCACTGTGTACTGAAATAGAAGTTGGAAATTTTACATCCATGCAAAACCTCACTGCGGTGACCCTCAGCATAGAGGTCACAACACAATAAGCGAGCATGGACATATTGGCAATTTTCTGTTGAAGATGAGGGCTGATTTTGTATACAAAACTAATATTTCTAACTACAGTTTTGCGTCATGGATTATAACCACAGCATTCAATTTTGATTTCTGAAAATGTGTCCCAAGTGTGTGGTCGGTGTGACATTTACATTTGCTCTCAGTCTAAGCGAGAAATTTTGATCCTTCCGAACCCAAACTCTGCAGAAAATCAAATTACGTCACAGTGATCTCATCCTGGCTCTGGAGCTAAATGTTTTATAAAATCTTCCCCTGAGCGTATATGTCGGTCATGTTGTTAGTCTGTATGCACTGCAGTAGACGGATCGCAGTTTGCTATCTTAAGGGCCGTCTAATCCGACTGTCTTTAGTAACTCCCTCCAGGAAATAGTTTTGGAGAGTGGTGTGAAGTGGGCCACGACCGCTTCCTTTTATATAATTTCCAGTCCATTATTCATAAAAAAATTACCACTCTATTATTATTTGTAACGGGAACAGGGATAGCTCAGTCGGTATAATAATTAGTCCACGAACGTGATGCACAAAAACTGTGATGTAATTGGGACAAGAGGTTTTTCTCCTTTGCAAAGTGTCTAGCCCAACCCTGGAGCCCACCTGCTTTCCATTCAGTACGTACCGCGGGTAAAGGCGCCGGGGTGTGAAGATGCCTGTTCACCTTCATCTAGGGTCGAGGTTAAGAATGGGCGGAGCTGTAACGCCACTTTCACGAACACCTTCATGGCGCCCATAGAGACACTTTCACCATCACTTATATCTATTTTGTGCCATAAATATTCCGGAAAGTTTCCATCCTCTTATATGTGACACCTTGCAGTCTGGTAAGAGTGAGTCTACCCTACACGATCCTGCCTGTTCCATCATCAGGGTTAATACGCAAATTGCACTATCAAGACGGGGTAGATTCTGAAGATTATAATTTTTTCCGTTATTCCGCTGTGTACTGTAGTGTAGCATATGCCGACGTTTGCAAGAAGTGTGGTTGGTGCCTGCATGTTAAGGGATTGGTATGTGCTCAACGCTCGCAGAATCCAATCTCTTTTTGTTGAATTGTTCAGGTTTTAATGTGTGTCAAACTTCTGGATAAATTGGTTCTTCTTATAGGTATCTATTAAATGTTTTAGCATTACTTTGGCAGAAGACAATTACAACAGAAACCGTTGGTGCGAGTGCATTTAGTCTGAGCAAAGTGCACTTTGACATACAGCAATAGACGGAGTCTGAGTTCCTTTGTCACCATAAGCCACCCTTCATCCGCAAAAGCTCCACCTGTTTCCGGTATATTTACTTGCATTTCGGTGAGAGATTCAATTCTAACGCCAACTAACCCCCCCTAAATTACCACAGTAACTCTGTGTTAACTCTGTGTGTCTTCTGCTTTGACACTTAAAAGATCTAAAGTTTGTCACAAAACGTATTTATATGAAATCAGTGGTTTTACGTACTGCTGCTCTGGGTTGAAAAGTGGTTTGTTGCCGACATTTCAGGAATTCCTACGGGTCGCATGTTACAGGGTGAATGATTATAGATCTTCGTTGATCATTAAGCCTACGAAGAAAGAACCAGTAGGAGTTCACAAAATGTCTGCACCAACCACTTTCCACACCTGAGTAACGGCCCATAAAACCGATGATTTCGTTATTCATATCGCGGCGGATACCTGAAATCACTTATGTATTCATATACTGTTTGTGATATAATGAATAAATAGCGTGAGTTTTCATAAACAGTAACTTGTGAATTGATTTTTATTTTTATTTTAGATAAAGAAAATCTGTTCGGCTTCTTTCCGCGAGACTTGCCAGTGGTTTAAATTTCCCCTGAATGGGTCACGGGCCCAGAGCAGGGTATGTCCAGTGGTAGGATAGCTACCTTTAGCCTCTGGACCGGCATGTTTAGGGATGAAATTTCCTCGAAACTTGGACTATTAAAGTGACGCCAGAAGAATAATAGCAGCAGAGATGAAATACATGAGAAGAACAGCAGGATACACTTGGACAGATTACAAAGCAAATGGACAAATTGCAAAGGAGTTAAAAATAACACCAATTTTGGACAAATTACTGGAATAGAAGAGAAGCTGGATACAACATGTAAATAGAATGCCTCGAAATATATTACCCAGGGTAATTGAATACTACTCCCCAACTGGCGAAAGGAATCATGGTAGACCTTTGAACTTCTGGATACGTGAGACCGGAACAAGTCAACAAGTGGCCCAACTCCATGAAAGATATATGATGATGATGATGATGTAGATAGTTTGTTTTCTGTGCAGTATGAACTGATTTTTTGATATAATTTGGATGAATTACAGACTCCAGAGGATACACATGTGAAAGTAACAGCTCTTGTAAACAGACACTCCACACCAGGTTTGTATTTCGACAATCGACGCTGAAATTTATTTCGCAACAGAGAAGTGTTGTGGGGAGTGTTTATATTTAAGACGTCGGTGGCAGACGAATGAAATATAGCTATAGAGCATTTGTGGAATTGTATTTTTAGGATAAGGACGGAGTATTCGTGAAGAAATCTGTGCTATTGCAGCTTAGACCACAACAAATCCCACGACCTGGAGCCGAAACCGCATCTCTAAGGCCGTCAACGAATTTACAAGATATTTCATTCGAACACACGGACTTCAACAGCCCTTACGTAAATGACGTCATCCATGAAAGAATCAATAAACATCACAACAAACTGGAAGCCCATCCCACTCCACTATTAGGGCCACTACTACAACCTGTAAACAGTAGGAGACTAAAACTTTAGACTTGCAAGACACCTGAGGCGAAATCGCTGGATGAATACCCTACCACGTCATTGTAATACATGGTATCGTGGTGTACTTTGTATGATCGTCACATTAGCTTATAGATTTATTCTTTCTGCCTGCTAATAAATAAATAGATAAAGTTTTCATTCGATAGTCGTCTGAAATATCTGTCACTGGAAATTGTAGGCTAGATATACAAGAGGCTGATGTTTATTTACTGAATTTCCACGGTCGCTTAGTGGTGTGCTCAGTTCTTCTTTACATACGATGTGATTTGTCGCTGTAAAGGGATTTTTCCAGAGCATTTGCTTCCCGAAGTACAGTTGCAATATGCTGCCACTGTAACATTTCACCACTGTTATACAACGTACATTTTTTCACAAGCTTTTGTCGCACCCATAAGAATGGGGACTGCGAGATTGTAGCCCCATCCCAAAAAAACATTAAAAAAAACATAGATTTTTTCCAGAAACGGTTATGTCATAGGTTTTACGTGATTTACCCCTCAGCCTAAATCAACCACTGAAATCGGCTGATGACCAGTGCATTAGAACACTGAAAAATCTAATAAAAACTTACGAATATTTTGATTTTTTCTTTCTCAGTTTGAATTTTCCCTGTAACCTAGCCAGATATCGGCTCGGAGATTTTTACATGATTTCTTAACATAGTCTTTACAATCAAACATGAATTATGTATAATGTCAGGGTCAGCGTCCCCCCGTCCCCCCCCCAAAAGAAAAATTATGGTTGCTCCCATGTCATAAGCCACAATATATTCCATTACATTACTAAGTTACATGCACACGTGAGAGATGTGTCCTTTAAATCTTTAGAAGTGAATTTCTCTTGAATTATTTTGAAAGCCTCAGATTTTACCTCAAAGGAGTCACTGAGAATCTTCATTGTAAAGTCCAAATGGCTAATGACATTTGAGAAAATAATCGCTGTTTATTTTTAGCACCAAGTGGTATAAACAAATATCTTTATGTGGTCTACATGTACCTTTCTGAAATGTTAATGCATGGGGCAGAGTACATTAACCACTTTGCTTTGTGAACAAAAATTCAGCTTTCTTAAAACTTCCATAAACCTCGGTCTATTAATGTTAGTAATACAGTAAATATCATACATTACTGAGGGCCGCGGTGGCACAGTGGCTAAGGTGCTGTGCTACAAATCGGAAGGTCGCTTGTTCGATCCCAGCTGGTGTCATTGGAACTTTTCATTGACATAAAGTCCTTCCGATCGACTCAGCCTCTAACGGAAATGAGTACCAGGAGCATTTCCTGGGGGTAAAGGCGGCCGGTGCGTAAGGCTGACAACCTACCACCATCCTGTGCCGTTGTCATGAAATCTGGGAACCTTAACTTCCTGGAACCCTCTGGG
>Ga0131853_10014902_pt1 | contig 14229 bp, 11 predicted proteins | sample TergutLab28metaG_FD_92764 | JGI IMG/M metagenome (GOLD analysis project Ga0131853, IMG submission 92764) | Labiotermes labralis P1 segment gut microbial communities from Petit-Saut dam, French Guiana - Lab288 P1 (version 2) (version 2) | ecosystem: Host-associated > Arthropoda: Insects >... | reverse complement strand
CCCCCCTCCCCCCTCTCCCCCCCCCCCCCCCCCCTTCTTGCAACCCTCCCCGCCCGGGAAGGGGGGGGCCCCCCCCCCCCCCCCCAGTTGTCCTCCCACTTGTGCCTGCCTGACTTGGCAGCTACAGATGTAGTCAAAACGTTGCAAAGTCGCACTCGCACCCTTGGTGTGAGTGATGCACATTCCGGCTGCGACTGTTCGACTGTGTTGTGTTCTCTGCAACGTTCAGCTGAGGCCAAAGAAACAGTTGAAAATCAATTGCCTTCCCTGAAGCCGAAGGGGCAGTCACACATTAAGCTTAATAATCAGTGTAGCATAACAAATGACAGCGCTCCAGTATATGAAGTTAACGCTTCGTTTGCCCTGAGCATAAAAAAGACCGATGTCTGTCAGTCAGACGACGGTCAAGTGGCCAGTAAACTAAGGAGCGCAGAAGTAACGAGGGTGCTCTGTGCCTTGAGGTGAATCGGTCAGGAGTTTAGTGTGGGGATAAAGGTGAGCGAAGCGGTGTGTGTGTGTGTGTGTGTGTGATGTAGGCGCATTTCAGCAGACTGGCAGTGAGGTTAGGCACGATGCGCGTGCGGCACTGAAACGCTTACTAAGTGTGAATAGAATGAACTGAATGTCAGCATTTATAACGAAAACCAGGTTCTCGTGCTTCGGAAGTAATGCGACTAGGTCTTGTAGACGACCACTCATACCCACCTAGCGCTGAAGTTAATAATGACTGGAGCTGTACCCCCAGTGAGCCATATGCCTTATTGGCGTGAACAGGGCAGTTATTAGCGTTTGTCTCTTCAGACTAGCTTTCCGGTTTAGCTCATTTACTGTATAGTCTAGACTACAGAATTACTGAAACGGGTTCGATTCCCGGAATGGGAGAGAGAGTTGTCTCTTCACCGAAACGTCCATATGTGGTCTAGGGCTCACCCAGCGTCCCGTTGAATGTATACCAGTACAAAGCGGCCGGGACGTGAAGCTCACCCCTTCGTCCATCTACTGCTCCTTAAAGTCTCCATGACGTGCACAGGGTTAACTTCCTGTGGGAAGACTTAAGGAGGTGTGTCCTGGCTTGATGTATGTCCCTCGTGACGTTTCTAACCAATATGGCTACAGAGAGGCCGCATTCACCGATGTGGTTTTGGTACTTCTGTCACGCATTGTCACGCAGTGCGCGTGACGAGGACTGGTTCTCCTCAGTTCACAGTAATAATTGCCGGTCCAGTGTCGCACACTAGACCACGGCAACCCCTGCCACATCCTTTTCCAGTTCACTGTACTTTGATCGTCGTACCGTTTAGTAACTTGAACGGTTGCAGCGTTGTTAAATAACAAGACTCACCTCTGTGACATGGCGTTGCGTTCGCGAATTGACCATTGCTCATGTGCGACAGAGATGTTAGAATCCAGGTACGTCCAGCACGTGGCGTGTTCTCACAATTACTCGTTTGTGCCATTCAGACTGTCGAAGCATATCGCTGAACGTTGACGCAGAAGCTGACAGTGACTCTCTGTTAGACGAACATCTTTACCTTGCCACCCGATTTGCTGTTCAAGCAGATCGTTAGCAGCTGGCATGTGCTTAATCCTTCCCAGCCTCTGCACCTGTTTGTTCATTCTAGGTGTTCTTTAGGAAGTGCCAGTACCAAAATAAAGACCTCGCCTGAAGACGGCGTCCACCCGTGCGTTTTTCCCTCCATACGTGCCACAGTATCAGCGCTTAAATGGTTTGGCTGATTCCCATGAACTTTGTTGTAGGAATTATTTGCGACACTTTGTCGAGCAAGCGTGAGTTGCGCCAAAATCGGCCCAGTAACAACCATATTTCAGGGCGTCAATTTTTACCCTACTTTCCGTATATCGCTGTAGGAGAGCCCCCCCCGTAATGCTGTTGAGAATTGTGAGTTGCGTGAATACCGGTGTGGTAAACCCATGCCTCACTTAAAAAAGGGCGCTAATAAAAATTCGCCCATATTTTATAAAATTTCCGTCATTAGTTCAATAAAATTCGGCGTGTGATGTGATCGTAAATGTACTGAGTGATGTGAGTTTCGTGAAATCGGCGCAGGGAAGGCTGCATTTTTCTTTAGGCGTAAACGATATAACATTTACGCTGTGCCGTCAAACTGTATGACGTTCCGAAAGTAGTCAGCTGACGATGCCACGGAATGCACCACTTGGAGTTGTGTTCAGCCGTAGAGCTGATTGGGTTCAAGAATTAGCTTGCGCAACAAAATGTTTTGATGTAGCTGTAACTGTACTAGCCCTTGAAGAATGCCTCAGTTGTAGAGGAAATAGTGCGAATGTACATGTTGTACTAGAAAGTAGCAGACAGTTCATCGGCATTGATACTTACAGCTTTGCTGTCAGTTGACATGTAGAGCCTCAGCAGCTGTAGAAGCTCGCATATTCTGTTCTGACGTATTGTAGCGCGAAGCTAGGATGTAATAAAAATGCACTAATTATGAATAGAACACTTACGTTGTTACTAATTAACCTGCTGAGCCGAACGTCCTTCAGTTAGTTGAGAAATGTCCAGTATTTGATACTCGTACAACCCGGAGGTTCATCACTGTTTTCACAAGAGCATGTCACTTGTCCCTACCCTGAGTCAGACTAAACCGCTCCACGCCCATCCTATATAAAATCCATTTTAATGCTCCATCCACTCCTTGTTCTTCCATCTGGTGTATTTCCTTCAGGTTTGATCGTGAAAATCCAGTACAAATTTCTCCGTCACATGCCACATCTACCCATTCCATCCTCCTCGACTCGTTCTCGTTAATAGTATTTGGTGAGCATGTCGTTGTGCATACGTCAGTTACTACAGGAACACTCACCCATGTTCGCTGTCTGAACTTTACCGATAGGTTCCCAAACACGTTTTGATTAGCCTCACTACTGCCCCCGCTCCACTAAGTACAAGGTGCTGTGTGACGTTTTGCGGCCTGCTGGTTGGTTACAGCGAGGCGTCCAAAATGGAGTACCATCTGGCTGGTTTGTGGGGACCGATGTAGTTAAACTGCCACTTGTACAATTGCAACTACCACATTTAAACTAAATCTGTCGTATACTGTGAGAGGTGATGACGGAGCGGGTCCCGTTGTTGGCGGTTCGGGTCGCAGTTAAAAGTTGATGACGAATATAGATTTGATTTCTGATGGTGTTATGTACCTCTCAACGTCGAGTACCAATATCATAATTATCTGCAGCTTGGATTTCAAGTATTGTTCGGTGCATTGTGCTTTTAGCGAAATACGAAGGATGTTAGTAATGTTTCGCAAGTCATTGCAGTAGGAAAAGGTATGTAATCAAACACAACTTAATCACTGAGGTGTATTTAATAACTATGTGATGGAAACAACTGCATGTTTCGGCCTGTATTGGCCATTATCAGGTTGTCTAGGGAACTTAAGGGCTAGCTAGCCCTTAAGTTCCCTAGACAACCTGATGATGGCCAATACAGGCCGAAACATGCAGTTGTTTCCATCACATAGTTATTAAATACACCTGAGTGATCAAGTTGTGTTTGACTACATACCTTTAGTTTCACACACACAACGGAGATGACACACTTCCTAGAGTCATTGCAGTGTTCCACGCAGGTCACTTATGTCACTTGTGTCCTTTTTAATACAGTTTTCTAGCACAAGTAACCATTTGTTCCATTTTGGCACGACTTATGAAATTCCGTCGCGGTAAAAAGTTGGCTTTTGCATTCTCAGCCATTCATGAGCGGACTTTACACTCCGCATTGTGGAATTTACGGAAATGGGACAAATTAATTACAGTCATCGAGGGTAATGCTGAAAAATAATGATAATTCGGTGTCATAAATGAGCTGCACTTCATGCTGTAATGGCGTATTTTCAAGACAGTAACCATCAAAATGCACAGACTTGCTTCTTAGTTATTTACATTACAATATGACACTGAGTGTTCCTATATGTTGCGGTCCACATGGGCACACCAGGTAATCAAACCGAAGTAATACAGCATAAAACCAAATTAGTCACTTTTCTACACAGCCAGGGTGGAGTAAATGACTCATATTGTCAATATGTAGACATTTCTTTTTACAGTAATTGTACGTGTGATGGATCTTGATATACAGTATCTTGGAAGCAGCCTACGTACTTAACGAATGTCAACGCATTGTTTGTAACAGTGCATCGAATGCTGTACTATACGTCTCGAATCTAAACTCTTGTACTTGTTTCAGCTATCGAGCACTTAACATTTCTACAGTATAGCATGCCACTACCTGCCCATCCTTCGAATGATACAAATCTTTCACGGTTCTGGTCAAGCTCTCTCTGGCTATGAAAAACCACGGACTTCACTACTCTTGTTGAAGGACGGGTGAACCCAGTACTTCCTCGTACTTATATATATCATGGCTGACCATTCTCCACGTCGCCATCTCGGGCCTTCGTCGGGCTTCTGTACCTCAGACCCAGCGAAATCACAGCAAAACAGCTGTCTGCAGTGTTTGGACTTTCATGTCAGCTCGAGCAGTGCCTTTCAACCGGTGGTGTGTGTATTGAGTTGGTGATACACGTAGGATCGTACGGTGATACGGCAAGATATTTGGAAATTGTAACTTTTTATAATTCATTTTTAACAAGTGACTTTTAATTGCACTAAAATGAAAGCAAAATCGTTTATAAGCCATAAACCAGAACACCATTTTATTGTTCGAATATATCCTAAGTACTGATTGTTCTGCAGTTGCGACCGACGACCAAATGTGGTACCGTGTTTCATCACATTGAGCAGTATCAGACCAGAGGAACTGAGGATCCGAGTAGAATATCCACGTTATTTTTCAGGGATCCTCAGTTATGGTTGTGAAAAGCGACACATTTGAGTTTAAACCACGAAGAAATAAACCTGTGTAAACCGAATGCCTTCATAGTCTGGTTGCCATATTTTGAGGATGAAAATGGACGCGGAGAGCAGGCAATACTTTGCGAGATAGTCGAGCCATATCTGCTGATTAATCCGAAGTGAAGTGCCACGGACTGGGCAGTTGCAAGCAACAGAACATTGCAATATGCAGGCTACAAGATTTACCGGCCATCTGATAGAAAGTACGAAGCTGCTCAGTAGTGCGTTAGTTTTGCCACAAGTGTAGTCTGAATTATGTGAAATCGGCATTCGAGTATTTTGTGCTTTAAGTATTTTACGTTTATGTAATTCAGAATGGACAAGATTTTGCTGTAGAGAGGTAGTCGGCAATTAACCGGAATGCACAGCGGTGCCATCAACTGGTGTTGCCAGCTTTACAGACAACACCGATCACCTGCGAATGAAAAGAACAGCAGTGACACGAATCAATGGAAGTGTTTGAATAAAGGTAGACCAAATTGATGACACTTGCTTTATTATGTCAGTTTACTGCTCAACATGTTTCAGATGTTAATACATCCATCTTCAGGAGCTTGCGACTACTTTGTGCGTTATTGTGTAGGCTGTATTGTGTTGACTGGAGGTGTGTTGGTGTTATGCAGCGGGAGTGGTTGTTGGTGATGTGGTATCCGGATACCACATCACCAACAATGGATATTGTCCTGTACAGTGGATGGACTGCAACCTTCCCTGTGGTGTGACACTTTGCAGTGGAAAGAATTTCAGAGGAGTTGGTGAGCGCCAAATGAGAAGTTTATTATTACAGCAGCACCTGAAACGTAATGATTTATCGAGATACCTTTGTGCATCGTATGCTGTTTGTGTTGATGCAGCGAAGTGTTGTATCTTGTGATGGATTTCCTGTGCAGTAGATACTGCAACAGTCGTATTTGACCACAAAATTGTTTCGATTAATGCAGGCCCGTCCTCCGACTAGGACTGTGCAAAGAAGAGCTGCAGAAATGGCAGCTGATATGGTCGATGTGGGAAAAATAGCACAGGCCCGTGCTTTTAAAATTTTTTTTTCTGTGGAACCCTGTTCCAGACTCAAATATTTCATTGAACCCCATCCCTGTTTTCGAGTTTGGCAATGTATAAAGTTATTGAATTCTTCTTGCTTGTAGGCAATGAAATAACTTTAAAACTTCACTCTTAGGTGTAATCAGTCGGTAAAACAGTACAAATTACTGTGTGTTAATTTCTCTGTGTGACGGATGAGGCTGTTTGATGAGCACATGAATTTCAAATCCGGTATAATGGGCGACAAATGCACTCTGAGATCTTCCTCAGCGTCCAGGTTACTTCTGTGTTTAGTTTTTGGTCGTACCTTGTCACGGAAATGCAGATTCACAAAGGTAGGTGGTGGAAAACGGCATCATTTTTCTAGCAGCACACTTTAAGACCTCAGGATGCTTTAAAACTGAACTACTAGCAATGCCTATCAAATATTCATATTCACTGATTGAGAAGTCTTCCATCTAGAATGAGCCAATGACGGGATTTCTCAGCCAATTATTGTCACTATGTTTTGGTGGAAAATATTTCTGAAAAGAGTTTTATAAATGACTGCGATGCTCAGTTATATCGCATACTGCACTTCGATACAGCTTTACGCGATTCTTCAAGGTATTCATTCAGTGTATCGAAACAGTCAAGCTTATTTTGTTGCACACGTTAGTGTTAAGATATTAATTTTAACTTTACAGCGTTTCTTCTTTCTCAGCTGTAAGCACGGTTGTGCTGCGGCCCGCCTAGACAGGTTGAAGTCGTTAACTTACTGACAATATCAGCGAGTCAATCCGGCTGCCGCGACCAAGAAACATTTGAGAAGTAGCTGGCTAATGGTGGGTCTTAGGAGAAAGGAAAAAAAAAAACAGTTGCAGTTTCGTCCTTAGCTGAAACACTGTTAGGAGAAATGGCCAGCAAACTTCGGTATGACTAAATTTCATACTCGCTGGCTATGGCACTGCCTGTCACACACATAACCTACCCCACAAAGGCAAGCAGAACTGCGAGATTAACAACATTGTTATCTTGTCTAGTTGCATTGTGAACGATTCACTTCGACCCGTGCTTCGAACTAATTCTTCCAGCAAATTCGCTGCACAATCTTTAATTCTTCCCCGAATCAACTCGTCGGCTGATGGCGTAACTGAACATCCCTGACAGCTTCCTTTTCTGTCATACATGCAGCCAGATCAGTTGCACAGTAGCCCAGAGCTTAACAAGTTTCCCCTGATCGTGTGCGCTCTTTCGCTGTCTCATTTTCAGATTTGAATCTTGTATGCACGTCTGTTTGACGATAGTTATACTAACGTACGTGAGAAAAAACGTAGAGACCCACCTGTATGTTCGACGTGTTTTGTCTCAAAATGGCGCTGTAAATTCGCAGCAGCCATAGTAGCATTCTGCAGAATTTCGGTACATAAAATACACACTGGACGTGGAGAGCTCAAACACAGCCTTGGGTAGAGCCAATGGATAATTATCAAAACATTTTCTTCGCTTTCCAGTCTTTATAATTTTGTATGTCGACACTTTACACTCTGTGTGCTGTGGGCTGCACTTAAAAGGCGTACGTTGTGGTGAAGGGCTGCAAGACTGTGCTTCCTGTAAGAGCTGTTGGTTGATGGATTTCATGTAATTCAAGTGTTCCTATTCTTAACCACCAATTCATGACCACAGCCTAACACCGACGCGACGTGTGTAGTGCACTGAGTCTTTAACACTAGCCAGTGAAAACATGCGGGCTGTAACGTCTGTGTCATTATTCTGCCAACGTCCTTGCTCTCCGCCTACAACCTCTCCGCCCTGCACAGGTCAGTTGAGGGGCCGGCAATGTTTAGAGCGACCCTTCGTGGGGCAGCATCTCTCAGCAAGGGTCACATTGTTCTGAAGTTACGCATCTATCTCTTTACAAAGTATTCCACTTCAAAATGTAATAGACTTATTTCATATGGATTATTATTCATAGTTTAATATTTTTATAGCAGTTGGTAAAAAAATTTTAAGACAGTGTACAGAATGTCCAGTATTTTCTCACTGTTTCACGGAACCCCTGACAGGCCTTCGCGAAACCCTAGGGGCCCGAGGAACTCTGTTTGAAAACCGCTGGTGTTTGCGAAACAGTTGGCTCGGTCAGCTGATCTTACGAATGAAGCGGCTTCCAGAAGAATTAGAAATTTTGAAACACAATTTACCGTGTAAGTCGCTGAAGAGACATAAAATTGGAAGAACCATATTTGAAGTTACAGATGGCGTTTTCAGTGAGCAAAAAATCAAGTGGCAGCGGTCTGAAGCTACGGATATGTGTGCAAATGGCGCAGTGGCGATGGCAGCGGGGCTTTCAGGGTTGGTTTGTGGGCGAAGAAAACGACTTACTGTAACCACAGGGAAGTCCTGGCTTCAAAGAATCTTAACCCAATATTACATGAAACCTTCACAGGGGCTATCAAAGTATTATATGTACACCAAAAATCGACCATTGAATGCCAGGCTGTTTCGCCACCTTTATGCAGAAGTGGATTCTGAGCCAACAGCCGTTCTGTGTCGAAGAAGTTTGGGCACGCAGAATGTAACTCCACTGCTGTCGCGCTTTCCAAGATGGATATCTTACGGATATATTTTTAAAGTTTTTAAGTGACTCAGGCTTTAATCTCCAAGGTGGTGGAAGTAACGCGTTTTCAGTGGAAGGTGAAGTGCTCTCGCTTCATGGGAATCTGTTTCTGTGAGATGAACGACTTAAGTCCGAAAATATGGCATCATTTCGTGTATTGTTGGATTTCCTTGAAGAAAACGATAGAAACGAACCGCTTGCTGGAACTCCGTCCCTCATTACATAGCAGTTAAAGATCCTGTCATACTGCGTAATGTTGACAGAATACTCAGATGGTGGGAGTGAGTGAGTGCGACGGTTGGCCACTTAGTGTAAATGCTGTCTCTAAAGTTAAATCGCGGACCATTTCTGGACATTAATTGATTGCTACGGCGACACTGTCGGTTGCGGATCAGCTTCAAGGAACAGACTCTGTCACAGTTTTGGTGTGAAGTCAACAAACACTGTCCTTCCCTCGAACGAGGTGTAGTGAAGCCCTTGCTGCCATTTGGATCAGCATGCCTATACGAAAGACTCGTTGTGCCATGGCAGAGCACTTTGTCCGCACCGTCCGTACAGTGCTAGCAACAATCGACAAGCCGATGTCCTCACAACAAGTAAACAAGCTGCTGTCTGTCACTGTCACATAGAAGTATGAAAACTTATTGATTATTTTAATGTTTGGTGAGCATATTAAAGTTTTATGCAATTAATATTTAGTGTATAGGAAGTTAAACTAGTAGAGCGTAAACTTTTATGTTCGTAATACATCTTCAGAACACGGCGGTGCGTGTGCATGTGTTCGTGATAGTGGCAGGAGAGCAAGAAGGCTGAAAGCCTTGGGCCAGAGGCAGTAGTGACTGAGATGAGATGAGATGAGATGTTCCGGAGCAACTCCTGTTGAAATAGGCCGCTGCCCCTTCTCTGCTCCCTTACGTTTCACCGTTTAAGTCACGTCTTTTCGAGCCTAAATAGCTAATTAATGCAGTTGATTCATGGCCGGGATATAACTCCAACATCATTCTGTGTGTTTTTTATTCTCCATAGTCTCCTATAATGGTTGCGTGTTTGTTTCCCATCATCGCTTAGAACTGAGGACTGACAGGAGATTGCGTCTTAGTGAAAACAGTTGGTAATACTGTTTGTCTGCATCTTGTGACGGTGCGCTACCGGTACACCCCCGTACGCCTTCTGGCATTTGCAGGGCCAATTCCCCCCCCCCCCCCGTTCTGAGTGTCCATTGAGCAATGCCTTGCCAGTTCATCTTCGTCTAGCTTCTCTGTCGCTTGTAATCTAGCCGCTCAGTCACCATTCGTAATATCAATTTTGTCGCATTGAACAGTATAGACGACTGTGTTGTCTGGAACCCAATTTTGTATTTGTGTTTTGGCACCCTTTAAGTAAGATTGAAATTGGGTCACCTTGAAGTGTTGGCGTGAGGACTTGAGGAGGGGTGAAAGAGGGGAAGAAACATATTTCGGTGGTATCGATTGCCGGATGTCGTGTGTTTCAGTGGCACTGCCAGCTGTCTGCGTTACTGCAGCCTACGCTAGCAGTCAGCAGCAACTGCACTTGACGGTACACACTGGGTGGCAACGCATTGCAGGATAACCTGACCAGCCCACTTGTCTGAGAGATTTTGTGCTTTTTGTGCTCATATTCCCATTGCTTTTAACCGCAGTACTGCAATACAAAAATCACTGCTCGTGCTAACATTCAGCGCAGTTACTGTCGTGTTTTGAGGTTATTTTGCAGTACTTGATACGCACCTCGTGTGTCAGTTACCGTATTTATAACCGTGCTGATAATTGGTATATTTGCATGAATGCATAAATGGGACGTGGTGTCGGTCCGAAAGGCCGTGCCATAACTCAGGCGGTAAGTCGCATGTCTCACCCTGAAGGCCCGAATTCGATCGCACATTTGCGGTGGATAAAGTGATGATGGTACTTCGGGCTTCCCCTCGTCATTCCATTCCTGCTCCAAACATCTTCAACCGACTCCTTATCATTTTGAGTAGTAAACAGCGTCGTTAAATAAGAAACTTAAGAACTAACAGCAGCATATTTCATTTCAAAAACTCCTGATCGGATTTCAATTAAATTTACTCTTTTGCAAGGTCAGGATGACTTTTCTGCTGACCTGAAGAGCTCGTAAAGACGTTAATCTATGGTCAACAGACTTTTGTGGTGTGGTCAGTGTGTGGCTGTTAGGAAGTGTCAAACGTAGCGGAGTGCAGCTTGGATCGTCAGAGAGCCACAGAGCGACATACGTGTTGACGTCATTATTCAGTGTGGGGTGACTGTAATTAGTATTTAAATTAAATTAACGTATCAACTTTATGGTGGCCATGATGTCCGTATTGTTGTGTTGTATGGATACCGTTTTAATACATTCTCTGATTTTGACATGATGGTATTGCACATAAGAGAGTAATGTATTGGTAGTATACATACCGTTGTACATAAATCCCTGAACACCGTGACTTATCACCGAAACGTGTAGGAAGGTAAAAACTGACATGCGAGTTTTAATTTTGTTGTGTGCGTATGTTGGTTTGCATGAGTTATTGTAAGCACAACACACGGTATGAATAATATCACTGGTTGCGGAAATGTGACGCAGATATTTGAGTTGTGTGTGTTAACACCTGGTTGTACAGTTCAGAGCGTTAAAGAGGGCAAAATTCTTATAGATTTCGCGTAGGTACTGTGTGTTTATATGATGTGTCACAAGCATGGTTGTATTAATATCTTCTGCTGTCTCGTGACAAGCTGTAGGATCATTATTTTATATGAAAAATGCCATTTTCACTTCCCGTTGTTAGTTTATTGCGGTAACACAGTCCACTCAGCCGACTGCTGACACGCGCGGTGGGAAGTGAAAGAACGATAGTTGTCAGATAAAATAAGGACCCTTTTATTCGTGGCTGTACATTGCCATTGAACCATATCAACATAATTATTTGTTTTGCACACCCCGTCGGCCTGCAGTGTGTGTGTGTGTGTATGGTGTGTGGTGTGTGTGTGTGTGTGTAGTCCTTCAGACTGTACAGTATCATATCGCACAACTGGCTGTACGATAGACATCGCGCTCTGTGTGTGATACTATAGATAAGAGTACAGTTACCATCAACACGACAGTTTATTGGTTTTTATTAATATAAATTACATGGCTACACGTTTCGACTAACGATGGGCCATCTTCAGGCCAGCACTTGACGTAAAAGTAAAATCATATTGGCCAGTATATTTTGTGGTTAGACTGAGATCTCACGCCTTCATATATTATTCACGTTCTAATTATCAGTATGATTTAAAATAATCACACTATGTAGTGAGATAACAATCCTCAGAAGTTGTGGGGGTTAAAATGATAGTTATTGGGTTCGATATAATTTTTCGTGAAGAATTTGCATATTTTGATTTCCTTGTCTCCCCCATAGTTTGTGCGCAGTTTTTGTGTCTTCTTGTGCTGTGTTACGCCGATGTGTTCAGTAAAAATTACGTCGGCATGGGACTATTAGCGCCACAGAAACGCGGCGCATCGCTCAGCGCCGACAGTCTGCCTCACTGTGGGCTGCCGGCTGTTCGCGCGCTTCCTAGCCGCCGCGCCTTGAGACCGGGCTGACCTCTCAGCTTGGAGCAGGAATGCCAAGGTTCCTCTAAGCACCCTGCACACGATTCATAGCTGTGGAAGCAGCTAATAGTTGCTGAAATGACCATGAAAGTTCCCCGCCTCTTATGGACCCCGAAGATTCGTGTTCGTGTTAACAGGAGCGCGACGCTATCATATGCCAGTGAATCCATTCCACCTGCTGTTTGTTCACTTGTGGCTTACATGTTAATATTTACATCCATATACGTCAGGGTTCCCAATGTAGTCTCCTTTCGTCAGGTTTCCAACTAAAATTCGTCATGCTTTTCTCGTACCTTACTGCCTTTCAACATTCCGCCCGTCTCGCTGTTGAATTGGGTGCCGTAATGATGTCAGTCGAAGCGCACATTTCGTTGTCTTCTTCGTTGTGCCTCTCCTTTCTTCTTTCCATTACTTCCTCTTGGAAACGTCTTCCCCACCACTTTGTTCCCACTTGTCAGCCTTTTGGAATGGGACACAGAGTTTCAGATTTGTATAACACAGAGGGTACAGTTACAGTATTGCAATGTTTCAGTTAACCCTATGAAGATGTATATATAAATAAATAGTTATTTATTTATAAATCGCTCTCTCTCTCTATATATATATATAGAGAGAGAGAGAGAGAGGGGGGGGGAGAGGAGTAGAGGAAAGCGAAGAGTAAGGGCGTAAGTAGTGAGACACGCTTTAGTACGGAGAGGGGAAGGGGGTAGGGGAAATGATAGAAAGAGCATAACTTTTTTAGAAGGTTCCCTGGATTCGCCCTCTCGTCCTTCTGGTAGTAGTAGTAGTAATAGTAGTAGTATGAGAATTGAAATGTCGATGAAGGCGTTAGAATGGTGACAGCAGTAGCGTGCAGTAAGGGTCGCGGAATTTTGGTTTCTCGTGCATGCTGAGGCGCATAATACGAGATTCGTTTGAATTTGAACAAGGCGGCTTCATTTTGACAAATTTAAATCGGGAAGGATGCACGAGATGCATTCAGTAGCAACTTGGATCCTCTGGCACCGTCACGGCATTTGTCTGTAAGACAGAGGAAGCGAGAAGACGTGTGGAGATGGCCGGTCGGTCTGTCGGTCGCAGGACCTTCCGGGCGCAGCCGACAAACAGCCGTACCCCCCGTAACGTGTGTTGTTGCTTTATTGACATTTTTAATTGCATGCCACGTACACTCAGTCGAACAAAAATCCATCGGCCTAAAATTTTCTAAGTCCCGAACTGGAAGTCACGTGACGTACAGTTGCCATCATAATTCGAGTCGTTTTACTTTCCCCATATTTGTGCATTCGTGGCGTTTCTCTGTCTTCCATTCATTACAGTCGATCACACCGCGTATATATTAACCGAAAACAACAATACTTTTGCTTAATTTGAAAATAAAATATTAATTAAACTACATTAACTTTCCCAGGCGCGATGCTAGCTAGCTGTGCTGCTGGGGATGGATGAGTCAACCGGACCCTTCGTTCTTACTGTCAGCAGGCGTAGCCAAGGCAGTTCAACGCGTGCTAGCAGTAGCCTTCGGAAACAAATTACGTTGGTTCGAGTCCCACTATCGGCATATTTCTTTAGGTAGCCAAGGCAGTTGAACGCGTGCTGGCAGTAGCCTTTGGAAACAAACTATGTTGGTTCGAGTCCCACTATCGGCATATTTCTTTAGGTAGCCAAGGCAGTTGAACGCGTGCTAGCAGTAGCCTTCGGAAATAAACTACGTTGGTTCGAGTCCCACTATCGGCATATTTCTTTTTGTAGTCCAGGCAGTTGAACGCGTGCTAGCAATAGACTTCGGAACACACACCACTCACAAAGGACAGACATCCATGCCCCCGGTGGGATTCGAACCCACAATCTCAGCAGGCGAGGGGCCGTAGACCGCCCGGCCACTGGGACCGGCGAAGTACCGCACCTACTCGTAGAAAATGAAAATTAATGCTTTAGCCCTTAAAAGGGCTGTTTTCAGAAATTGACTTCTTTAATAAGAAGTCCAGAACCCTTCTGCTTCGACCACTGATTTCATTCGTCGTGTCATGGACTCAGTCAGTGATCGAATGTAACGCGTAGACGAAGCAACTTCATCCCACGCGTCT
>Ga0131853_10014901_pt1 | contig 14229 bp, 7 predicted proteins | sample TergutLab28metaG_FD_92764 | JGI IMG/M metagenome (GOLD analysis project Ga0131853, IMG submission 92764) | Labiotermes labralis P1 segment gut microbial communities from Petit-Saut dam, French Guiana - Lab288 P1 (version 2) (version 2) | ecosystem: Host-associated > Arthropoda: Insects >... | reverse complement strand
ATATATATATATATTTCCTGTAGTATTTGTTAATGGACTTGTCTTGTAATTATTAAAGTTTGTGGGCACCCCTGAATAAGAAAGGACAAAGAGAGGTGGGTTGTTAATAAAAGGACCGTAGGGCGTCCTGTGTAAAGAGGAGAAATCAGGAGGCTGCTGAGATGAAATGGGGACCTGAGTACTGCAATCTAAATGTCGTCACTGGGCCGTGAAGTAGAAATTCTAAAACCTGTACAATACGCCTGTTTTTCCTTTCATTACACTGGAGGAATATCCACCCTCCAAACCACCACGGCAGTCTGCTTTTCTATTCTTCATCCTCTGAATGAACTTCATTTTTCTAAGTGGTAAGAGTCCTTTCTTCTGTCGTGGTAACAGATGGCAGCCGTGCCCAGCGGTTGCTTCCTTCGGCAAACATAGCCCGTGACATCAGGCTAGCCGGATGGTTCCGTTCAACGCTTGTCAATATTACATATTGGTATGTTCCTTTTATTGGCGCTCTCCTTCTTGTTTTAGAGTTAGTGGGGTTATTCGACATATAATTCATATATTGATACGAATGTACATTTTAATGTAGCACTTTATTCCGATTGAACCCTTTCCGGATTACGCACGAGAATTCTTAAGTAGCACCTCTCATTCAACTTTCTAATAACTTTGGTGTTTACAGTGTAGGGGTCCTTTACGAAGCGAAAAGGAACGTCTTATGTGTTGACCACGTCCGTCGAGCCGTCCGTCCGTCCGTCAGCAAGCCCGTATCAGCGACTAAATCGTTGGTCAAGTTTGCGTGGAGTGCGGTGTAGGAGTTCTTTACAGAAAGTTACAGACCATGAATGAATTCCTTGAAAGTTGGCTCAGTGAGTCATACTATTGAAGGACGTAAATTAATTTATACCCATAGTTTCCACCAATTTGACCCTTTAAAGACGAAGCGCAGACTGCTTGATTTAAAGACCCAGTTCGTGGCAGAATGTAGAATTGTTGAATGTTAAACTGTTGGTGCATCACGTAACAAGTAGGCTTTAAAAGGTTAGGAAAATCTCCACAGGGTGCTGCGTATCAACTGTGAATTTCGTGGCAGTCGCCCGTACTCTACCAAGGGACGTTAGTGAAATCTCGCCATATTTACTTTTTTCGCCCACTTGTCATAAAATACAGCACAGGATGTCCACAAAAAATGTATTCAGTATATTTGAGTTTTTTTTTTTTTTTTAAAATCGGCCCATTGACAGCATGCTTTACTTAAGGGCGTAATACAATTTATCTCCATAATTTCCACAGATAACCGAGTTGGTTAAAATTGGGTATAAGAAATCTGCAGTAAAGTCTGTTGGGTATTTGAGAATTTCGCGAAAAATTGGCGCAAGGAAGGCCATACTTTTCTTAAGAACGTAAATTAAATATCACGCGCATGCCGTCCAACGTCGTCATACTTGGGATAAATAATGAGCGATAGCTGTGGTAGTAAAGTGACAGCTCTGAACTCGACAACTGAGTTCGGACTCCGAAAGAGGCAGTGTCTATATGTTCATCATCTTGTCTCCCTCAGAAGATGAGCGAAAATGGTCGTGACCTAATTCAAGGCATTTACTTCCATTCATGTGGAAGGATTTAGGAATGTCAAACATGTAAAGCAAATGCTAGGGTATTCCTCTCAAAGACGGGGCACGGTCCGCACTCTTACTTCCGCCCAGAGTAGGGCAAATGGTTTGTTCTATGTATTGTTGGTGTTGATTGCTGTTGTTATATGAAATTTTGGTCTGTAAACGTGTACCACTGCCACCGGGTATACACCCAATTGCAGTTAAATATATCATTCATTCATTCATTCATGTGCCGTCCGAGTTTGGTAGCCAGCACCTTCCGGGTAGACATCAGATACCGTACTTTTCGAGCCAGCATGTTTTGTCACCGAGGTGGGAATGACGTGGCGTGAACGACTGCGTTCTGCTACCAGTCTGTATATTCTATGGGCCGGCATTAGCAACCTTTAAATCACCATTTGAGTATCCCTGGTTTCAGGTACCTTATGCAGCTGGCTACCTGTTACATTCCTGTCAGATTCCATAAGTTTGAAGTTCCATAGAAAAGGGAGCGTCTGTAGATTGTACGCCTTGATTTAGGTGTATGAGGCAGTCTGCAGAATATGGGACATCCCTTCACACTGGCAAAGAATAGCTGTGGGTAGGACATATAAACTAGTGGGTGGGTGTGCGCTGTTGTGGGTGGGGTACACCAGTCATGCTCTGTCTATATCTGCACATTCAATACCTGACCAGGCGACATTGCTCTGCTCTTAGCCAAGTCCACCCCCACCCGTAACTGTAAATGTAGTCTTAATTGTTACTCACAACCAACCACTTCACTCCAGATTGCATTCGACATGGCGCCGTATAGTCTGGTATAAATTTAGCGACGTGTAGAAGGAACATGTTGCCTCCATCTTCATTGGCATGGCCATACAAACTGTGATTATCGGTGGCTGTTTATTCAGGAACTGAGAACCCATAGCGGCAAACTAACTCACTCAGACTCTTGCTGAGGGTGTTTCGTGCAGAGTGACACAGGGTTTGAGACTATGCTGCGATTTATCTCCACTGTAACGTGACTCGTGTACTGTAATGCTAAGGACATGGAGTCACCGATCATACTGTATGGAACTTGAAGCTTTCGCGGCAAACATATGTGAGAACGCTTCTGAGCTACCGCCGCGTCAAAACGACGTTTCGTGACTTGCTGGGTCTCCATCACCAGGGTCGATGTGCTCACCAGGCGTTTCTGTTACAGCAGTTTTGTTACATTATCGTTTGTTGAATTGATTTCTGATTTTCCATGTCCTTGCCCATGTGCATGGTTGTACACAAATGAATTCTACAGACGTTTTCAAATTAAATAAATAAATAAATAAATAAATAAATATGTATATATACCTATTTTAATTTAATAAATACAATTAATATACATATATTTCTCGTTTCCTGTGTGCATGCTACATTGTTCGCCCATCTTATCCACCTTCACGTTGCGTAATTTTTTCTACGCAGCGGCTCTCAGGACCACCACCCATCTACAAACTGGTGCAGAAAACCATATGCTGCAACTTAACATCTAGTGCTCCTGATGATGGGCGTATGCGCCCAAAACATGTCGAGCTAAGGAAACTTCAATTAATTACATTGTTGCATCAAGTTAGTATTTCACTTTATTTCGTAATTCTTGTTTCTCACATAGTACTACAAGGCCATCCCTAAATAGCATGGGGTAAATGACCGCTACGAAGATTTTCTTACGAAATTTTGTATGAATTTGTCATTGCATTCATGTATGATACTTGGCATTAGGTGAAGTACCGTTCTTTTTCGCATGCATTGCCCCTGAACAGGGGTCCTGATTACTTGGAGGAAGAGATGGGAGCAGTGCGCAGTGGCCTCTGTCCTGTGCTTTGGGTTGGGTAACGCGATCCGAGATGTGAGGTAGACGGTCGTAAAAAGAGACAAGAAAAGGTGTTCCAAGTTACAACTGTAAATTACTTCGGAGGCGGGGAGAGTTTCCATCAAACTGCCACTTACTTGACAGTAGAAGCGGAGGGAAAAGAAATTCCTTTTTTGTTCGAATACCTTCGGCGTGTTGGAGGTCGGAGTGATTTTTTTTTTTTAATGGTGTGAGTTAGAAGACATTCATTCTTATGGGTAAAGATTTCGTGATATTGAATAGGGAATGGGGATTGGGCCTGTGTCACGGAATTTTGACATTACAACCGAACGACGAGAAATATACCTAGTAATGGAGGTTGATTTATAGGTCTGGGGGAGAAAAAACCTACCTAAGATTTCATTTTGAAGTTTGTTTTGGTGCACTGATTTTATTCCAAAGATTCACGAATAAGGTAGGATGTTCTCATCTTCTTTCTTTATGCCCTTTACTAGTGAACTATAAGAATTCTTGGAGCGTGTTTTAAGGAAACAACAATTTCCATCGGACCATTTTCACGAATTCCTCCCGTGTGAAACAGCACAGGTGAATTTTACGAGAACAAGTGCAAGGGTCTGAAATGCCGATTGGTTTGACTGTGAGTGGCTCGCCGATGCGACACGGGAGTGTGTTTGAATGTAGGACTATGCCTTCAGATTCGTTTAACTTAGGTTGTTGTTTGTACAGTAACGAATGTAGGCTACACGCTTAGATGCAGCGAAACTTGGATTAAAGTATAATGTGCTTTTATCGGATTGATTCTGTCGTGAGAACATGTAGTGACAAACGAAACTGAAATTACTTCATAACCGTAAACCTCAACGCGGAACTGGAGGGCGCCATGTCGGTTATCAACATCACTGCTGCACACTATGCCTTTTCCGTTGAGCACAGGGCCAGCGCCGCCTTGGCACGGTATGGCGTAACGAACCGCGTTGTCTTAAGGTTTTCCAGCAGTGCATCTGACGTGAACTGACGTCCTGCTGCTGGAACTTGCGACAAGCATCGGGGGCTACTACATCTAACCGTCTGCGGTCCAAATACTTTGACACGTGACAATCCGGTAGTTTTACTTGATTTTCCGAAAGTCGAGCTCTGTCCTACGAAGGACCCCTGTCTAACACGGGGAAGACCCACCACGGCAGCGTTTAATTTACTTTCCTTTCCGTGGTGTGACGACAATATCAAAATGGGTCTTACAAAAATAAGGTGGGAGTGTAAATGATTCTATGAGTAAATTTTAAACTCGTGGTTCCGTGCATCGTAATTCAGTGTTAATAAAAATCCAACCAGATGCAACAGTAAGTAGATATTTTTTTACTGCAAAGTCACTCTACATGTTTCGGGTGTCACAGCACCCATCATCAGGAGGACTAAAAACTGTAACCGCAACCTCCGGTACAGGTCATAATACTGGTACAGCTACTTCCCTCCAACGTGGCCGATCAGGTCACTGTTACATCTGGTTGGATTTTTATTAACATTGATTCTACGAGTAGTTTACTCATCTTCTGAAGGTGGGATAGTGCAGTTAAAATGGACGTGTTGGTAAATGTAACGTACCTGTACACGCCATGAACACATTTAGGAGGGGGGTAGTTCCATTCACTCTTAACTTCAGCACGAGGTGGAGGTTAGTGTGACTAATTTTAATTCACGTTCCTTTTGAACGTCTGGGGACGATGCTAGAGTGGATCTCTCAACAGAATGGGAGCTTGTGGACTGACGTTCTCTGTCTTAGTAGTTGGACCAGAGACGGACTGTTGCGAACAAGCTTTGGGTTCTATAAAACGCGGGGAACCTATTGGCTATCTTTTCAAGGTTTGATATATTTGCTATTAACAAGTCGACTCCCACTGTCAGTTCAGATGTGGTTTTCTATGCAGAGGACGATGCTCTCTCAACTGTATGGATGAGACCCATGAACTCTCGTACCCAGACCTCGGTTGAATGTGTCACTGACATTGTGGCTGGGGCATTGTCAGCTTCATTCGCAGTCTCCTGATGGGAGGCGTTGCCTGCTGAGCAGTCATTGTTTGCACACGCCCGTACTGGACATTATCGGATGTGACAGTCGGACCAGAATGGTTGTCTCCTAACCTCAAGATGTCTGAGGTAGTTTTAAAGGGTAAAGGTAACTTAGTCAAAGTTTACTGAGGAGGAAGCAGAGATCCCTTTATTCTGGACTGCAGCATTAGATAAGAATGTTAATTTTGGCGCTTCGGGCGTTTTAACTCCGAATAAGAGATTTAATTTATTTAATGGATAGGACCTCTACAACCTTTTTGGACACAAACATCCATACTTCTACCGGGAATATAACCTGAACCGTTTACTTACTAACCGAGGTATAGGTAAAGTTCACCCCAGAACAGGTCCAGAAGGGAAATAGAAGCATAACAGTACTCTTTCTTTAACTTCGGCGCTAGATGAAGTGGGTGGTCAACGCGACGGCCCTGCCAATATACCCCCGGTAAGGAGACCCTGCACCCATTGTGCAGGAGGCCGGGTGGGCCCCAGGACCTGTCTGGACGGGTGAGGAAAATCTCGCCTCCACCCCCCCAGCTGGATTCGATCTTCGGACCGTCCAGCCCGTAGCGAGTCGCTATACCGGCCAAGCTATGCCGGCCCCCACTAACCGAAATAGTGCGAAATTTGTCTTGATTTTCCTTCTCTTTTCTCTTTCCAGTTCATTGTCTTCCTATCTATGCCAGAAATGAAAACATGCTGTGATACTGTGTGCATTCTGTGGACCTCGGCCTACCAGATAACCCATATCTTCCAGTGTTGTCTAGGTCCTGCCAAGGTATAAGGAACAATAATCAAGCAAGGATCGTGCAGGGTGGAAGAAAGGACGTTACGTAAATTTTGTGTTCCTATTCTGTTTCAGGCAGAGTGACCTGAAGGCTCCATAACGTGTACAGTCCGGCTGGTCATGTATTTTACATAATTCCCATGTGTGGCCTCGCATCAAATGCTGTATTAGGCCTTTTGCACAGGAATAACACCAAATTCCAAAAACACTAAAGTCCGTCCTTAGACACGACCGTGAGTAGGAAAATTCAGTGTACGATGTAAGATACGGAAAGGAAGGACGAACGCCGATTCTTCCGACTGTTCAAACGCGGCTTATTCTTTTACTCTGAAGAATGAGGCAACAGTTTCTTCCGAAACTTTGGAAATGACGAGTCTAAACGGTGTAACTTCCTGTAAGAGTAATTTTGGAAAGTTTTTAATTCGCCGTGCGTTGAGATAATCAGGCTGATTCTGGACACGTGAAGTGAAAGGTGAATGTTTTTAGCTCTGGGTGTGCACATGCGGTTAGCAGGTGACGTCATTTACCGACTTCGCCCACACCTCAAGATATACTGCGTCCCAGCTGAGTTGTCCTTGAATGACTGAGCATTCAATTCCGAACAGCGATTAGCACTTACAAACAAAGAACTTGGCCGTATGGCTAAGGTACAATTCAACGTACATGTTGTATTTGCCCGCGGGCTAGATGCAACGAGTGCAGCATGTTACGTTGGTGGCCACCCAGCTGGTTGTAACAGTGTGCGGTGGCTCACGATCTGGAGGTGCCACGTAAAACGGTGTTCCGGGTCATTAACAAATGGAGTGGGAAAGGAGCCTGCTTACCTAACGCGATATTTCTAGGTTTTGGAGAGAGAGAGACTGCATGATTTGCGACATCTGTGAAATAATTTTAACAGAAGAAAAGGAAAGTTAAAAACCAGCAGCTTGGTCTTTCGTTAGCATTTTGGATTTGTATTGGGAAGGTATGTCGGTCAGTTCTAGAAAGTCCGGATTTCACACACAGTGTAAAAACAATACATCCAATGTACGCATAACGTAACACTGAGGCGTGTTCGTTGAGCCATTGTTGCTGTGGAAGGGCAACAAGTATTACGTATTCTGAGTGTGTGTCTGTAGCCTTTGGCATCCAGCCTGCAACGCGTATGCGCCATATTGTAATTTGTGCCCTGCCCGACTCCACAAAGTTTTCCACGTTATCTCATAAAAGGCACGATTTTCTGAAAAAAAAAAAGGCTTTGAACCTGAAGCGTGTTTTTATATTCTCTGCAATTTTTTCTGAAACATTTCTCATTTCAAGAAGAACTGAGCGAGATATGAGCAAATATGTATATCGGCCTTCTTGTAAAGTACCCGTTATTCTTGTCAGATTTTAATGAAACTTGAATTTTTTTGACATATTTTCGAAAAACAGTTGAATATTAAATTTCATGAAAATCCGTCCAGCGGGAACCGAGTTGTTCCATGTGGACAGACGGACAGACCATCATGAAGCTAATAGTCGCTTTTTACAAAATTGCGAAAAGCTACTAAAAATGAATGTTCAGGCATGTGCTTTCCAATGAAAAGGGCGCTACTGTAAAACATTGACACGTGTCATACCGTGCCAGTCACGGCGCTGTGTAACGGAGATTCATTTCGGCGCTCTCGCAAAACTGCAAGAAGTGTCTTATTACCTTGTAATGTCTGTCCGTCCGTCCGCATGGAATAACCTGGCTGCCAATGAACGAATATTCGTGAGTTTTTGTATTGGCGATTATTTTACTCAAACCTGTCGACAAAATTCAAATTTGAAACAACCCAACAGCTCGCTGTTCACGAGGTAAGTGCGAGAAATACAACGCAGCCGGTGAGGTCGAAGAAACTGCGATCTAAACATAATATGACGTCATACAGAAACGATTTGCATGCCTCGTACTCGAGGGCGGAGGGACGAAATCTGAAAACACCCCCCAGTAATAGGGGGTGTGTCGGTGGGGGGTGAGATTTTCTGTCGGGCTACAGACTGGAAAATAACCACAGTTAATTCCCTACATGGTAGATGAATTAATAAAGAGCAGGGGACACAAATTTGATACGGTGGGGCCTAATTTTTTTTTTTGGGGGGGGGGGTCCTCAGAATTGAACTGGATTCATGTCATCCAGCTGGCACCTAGAATTTTGAGGTGGCTTCTGGATTTTTGTAAATAAACCAAATATTTAACAATAATCCTTGGGGAAGTCGACTAAGAGTACGGCCAAAAACAGATTGTGGAATTGTGTACAAACATTTTAATAAATGCAAAATTACAAGTTTGAAATAAGGATCAAAAAACAAAGCTGACTGGGAGAAGTCCATAAAGGAGGCGAAGGCCCGCATTGGACAGTAGTTTCATCAAAGAAGAAGAAGAAGTAGTAGTAGAAGTAGAAGAAGAAGAAGTACAAGTAGAAGTAGAAAGACAAGGAGGAGGAGGAGGATGACGACGATGATGATGATAATAATAATAATAGATTTTTGGGAAAGTTGTGAATCCCAAATACAGAGTATAGGTGGAATGGTAATTGACAGCAGTAAACCGAAGCACTCGAGTAAGTACGTGTCCCACTGCCAGGTTATCCGACACGAATTACACGTGTGCAGCCGCGTGACTGACCCTAACCGCCTGACAGCTGTTTTGAGTACCGTTTGATTGTGACTTAGTACGAACAATAACAAATGTGCATAATTAATCAGTGAAGGTATGCTGGTCCTGCCGCAAACTTGGCCATGTTTTCGCGAATACTTACAGTTGTGTTCAAATAGTCACCGACCATCATCACCTATCCCGCCATTTCGTTCATCTACACCCTCACAACAGACAGGAAGACCCAAGATTCGCGCCGGCCGCAATATTCTTTGCTGCCAGCAACCTGATTTAAGAAAGCCGCGACATGCCACCAGTTTTAAAATGTGGTCAGCCTCTTGCGTAAGCCGATCACTTTATGATGTGCCCGAGTTACAGATGACTATTCTGTTTTACCCTTAGGCTCTCTATAAAACATAATAATTGTTCCCATCATTTATTTACCAGTTTCATGATCGTAGTATTGCTCACTGTATTCCGCCGTTGGTGTTTATTTAGCGGCGTTCTTTCAGCAGAATGTGGAATGTGACGTCGGTAATTGCTTGCGTGGTATTATACAGAAAGGACGTTGAAGAAGAAATCGTAGTGTTTCAATAGACTGTCCCGGTGTTTGCCTGTAGAAACGGGAGGAATATACATGACAACGTGATTGAGTATTGCCGGCATCTGGGGCGAGGTTCAAACCTGAAAACGTCTGAACACGAAGAAAGACAGCTGTTTAACTGTGACAGTCGGTACGAATGATTCCCCCCCCCTCCCCCAATGTAAAATGTATATAAAGGATAAAGATCAGTGTTTTGGCGGGAAGTTTAATGAGCCCATTTCTACTCCGAGGTAGTGGGTGGGAGAGAGGGTAAATAAACACCTGACTCCGCGTAAGGAAAGACCCCTTACATGTGGTCCCTGCACTGGGTTAAATAGAAGGCAGCAGCCAAAAGAAACAAAGCAAACTCATAATTTCTTCTCTGCAGTGTTCCTATATAGAGTACAAAAGTGTCTGTGGGCTGGGAAGTGGGAATTGCCTACCGTGTTTCTACGGTGCGCTGGTAGCCAAAATTTATAACCCTTTTCAGTACTGCTGCTTTATTTAAAGAAGCCTTCGTTTAATAATTTATTTCCATAGAAATTTTAATTGTTTAGAAATTTTAACTGTTAGAAACCAACAACAGCCTTGGCTACTAAGAGATTTAGGGGTTGGGGTCAGGTTAAGCTAAAGTCCCTCTGCATGCCACGAAAGCGTATGGAGGAGTGGAGTTATAGTTGTACTCATTCTTAACTTCGGTACTTGATGCCGGTGAGTGACCGGCTGCACGACCCGGCCGCTTTATCCCTTCTATTGAATACGAGACAAACTGGGCACCAGGTTCGGTCTGGACTCTTCGGAGAATAGAAGAACCGTGGCCTTTTGTCGGGAAACAAACTACATTTCCTTGTCCACCCCGTAGCTTAGTCACTGTACGTACTGTGCTATGCCGGTCGCTGGTGGAGAGAGGTAATTGCTTTATTCCTTGATGCCACGATATGAATTCGGTCCGTAGCGGTCTGCCTGGAAAGTGAACAGAAGTTGGAATCAGTTCCAACGTCAACAGAACTTGAAGTTAATATTGTGTGTATGTGTGTGTGTGTATATATATACATACATACATACATGTTGTATAGTGGGGGCACGCGGGGGCGCAGTTGGTTGAGGCACGGCGCTACAAGCCTGACGTTCGGGAGTTCGATTCTCGATGTGATCATTGACTTAATCCTTCCGACCGCGCTATGGTCCTGGAGTCGATTAAGTCTCTAACACAAATGAATACCAGGAATATTTTCTGGCGGTAAATGGGGCTGGCGCGTGGGGCTGACAACCTTACCACCTTCATATGCCTAAACCTCCTGCAACTCATTAACTTGTTCACAGACTCTCGACATTGACCTTATCCTGAGGCAACCCAGCTCATATCTCCATAACACGTTATTTTCTTTGCGTGGACGGTCCGGGGTTCGAATCCCGGTAATGCTTAGAGATATTTCTCCCCTCCAGATCGTGCAGACCGGCTGTGGTGCCCATCCAGCAACCTATTCAGTGGGTACCGGGGTTGATTCCGAGGGCGTCATGTTAACACCCACCTTCATCTAACACAGAGGTGAGGAATGAGTGGGGCTATGTCTGTACACTCCCTGTATGCATTCATTGTGTGCTGTACCTTTATGTGTAGGTTATCGTCAGAGAGCTTCAAGTTCAAGTTATCTGTTTCAGCTTCGTATGTCGCCATTGTTGAGTGCTAGCATTTGCAAGCGGCAAATATGAAAAAGAGCACGATAAAACTTGCAGACGCAAGTGGAGCACAGGCAAAAGGCCTTTGCCAAGAAAACCAGACGCTGGCCTTCTCGAATGTACACTTTCATCTTCAGGGGTGCTGAATTATTTTCCTTGTCATTTAAATTCAGTGGATCTGATTATCAGATCATTTAATCTTTTTGCTCTTCAATTTCTCCCCCCCCCCCTCACACACACACACACAATTTTTAGTTCACTCTTTTCACTACAGTTAGGTACTTCCAAATAGTGCAGCTCGCATTTAATGACACTGCATTATACTGTGTCAAGTAGGTGGAATTGTTAGAATTTACCTCTCAGTGTGTTAAGATTGTTGTCTTTAGAACTGAACGTTTCATCAAGTAATTGCCCTGCTGTCGCCACAGCGACACAGCAGTAACTTGTACCCCTCGCACAGTTCTGAGAATTTCCGTGCCAACAGCTCGTCTTATCAAATACTCCGCCACAAATCCTTCCCCTTACCAGTACCACAGTCAGCGATCCTTTCAGTAACTTGTGTCTTTGATCCGGCCAGCCTGAAACCAGAGTGTAAAAGTAAAGGTAAAGCAATCCCTGTAGAGGTTCTGAGGGTTCCAGGGAATTGAGGCTCCCAGATTTCAAGACAATCAGCACATGAAGGTAGTAAGGTTGTCAGTCCTATGCATCTTTACCTCCAGGAAATATTCCTGGTACTGATTTCTGAGTCGACCCTAGGGTCTTAGTGCGGCCGGAAAGTTTATGTCAATGAAAAATTCCAATGGCACCGACAGGAATCGAACCCGCGACCTTCCGACTTGTAGCGCAGTGTCTCGAACAACTGCGCGACCGCAGTGCCCGATCTGTGCGCGTACTTCGTAATGACACTGTCAGAATAGTCGACAGAACGGCTGACGATTATTACACAAGATACAGTTTCCGAAACTTGTCTAGGTTTTTAAATCACGAAGAAGAGGATTAGTGAATAAATCGAAGAAAAGATGGACTTACCAAATAAATGAAACGTGGCGTAAATATGACGATATAAAAAAAGACGTTTGAAGTTGAAAATAAATGTTCATATCATAGTCGTCTGGGCCGTCGTGTAGCAGGATAGGCGGTACCAAGCTTTCGGAGGTACAAACTGCCACCATCTTCACGCTCAGAAATGCAGCACGTTAGTAGACCCACCAGACTACACGTAATAAAATCAATGATGACTCTCTTCACCACGGTGAAACCCCCAAATGCTACAAAGTGCAATGCGTGTGTGCACATTAGCAATGCACCGTGGAGTAGAGAGGATTGGTAGTTACGGTTTAAACTGGTAACTTGAGCACCGGGCAGTGAATTATCACCATCATGCTACGGCGCTGTCACTTGCAGAGAAGGGCCTCCGGTACTCAGACGACAGGATTTCGAGTATGCCCCAGCGGGGACGCGGACGCGCTGAGGAGAAGTCACTACTGCGCGTGCCACGAAACCGATACCAGTCGTATAGCCCTTAGCCCTTACATTGTTGCCTACTACTACCATATACTCTGAACATCAGCTAGTAACGCCACCAGCAATGCACACAGCTGTTGCCGTTCATGACCCTACTTTACTGGATTATTTTGATGTTTTGCTGACTGTGCGTCTCAGTAAAATCTTAGTAACCGACCAACTTAATGCACAAATTCTTGTTTTATAATAAGTTTATTGTATTCCTCTACATGTTTCGAGCACCATGTGCTCATCATCATGAGGTCAAAATTGTATTACGCAGCATCTGGTATCATCACACTCTGTAGGTGTGCACCGGACCTCAGTACATGTTTCATGTACATGCAGGTGCTAGTATTATCGTTACAATTTTGGGTACAGCAGTGTCTATGATTATTAATTTCAGACAATCACTGTGAAGTTTCATGGCATAACACAAAGAGTGGAGTGACATTTAGCATTGAGACTGGCGGAATATAAACGTCTTGGGAAGGTATTTCAACCAGATGCCCATTAATCTTTCGTTTTATGCATTCTGTTCGGAGAACGCCAAATTTTCTAACAATCTTTCGCCAGACTGACAAACAATTTATTTGGCCTGGCCACCCCTACCTTAATGTCTGGCGCCTTGACACTACGCATATGGCTCCCATTTTCTTTTGGTCTTGGCGTGTCCGTCTTTTATCCTTTCTTAGAGTGCCTTGTGCATGATAAAGCAATTAGACAGAGCACAGGGAAGGTCTTTGTGATTCCGGGCGACTTGACTGTGTCCTGCTCCAAGCCACTGTTTTGATGTAGGCATGTGTTCCCATGGAACCTGTTGCCATAGCAACCTTACGTAGGGACGAATGAACAAATTTGTTCTCGGGATTTAAACCGATTTGAACTTAGCGGAAAAAATTACATCGGTTTTGACCTGCAACATTTAAATTTTATAGGGTCCAATGTGTGTTAGTGTGATGTAAACAAGAAGGAACAAGTGAGTAATTCTGAACAGATTTGTGAATGTTATTTTCGCTGAAGACTGAACCATAGCACGCTTTGTCCTGTTACCATGTTCCACAAAATAACAGTTAAAAACATGACTTTTGTACGACGCTTACGTTGCTTCAAAGTTTTGAATTTTGCAACAAAGCTAGAAAGTTAAAATTTTGAAATTCAGACGTCAGTTTTTCTGTGCACAGTTTGCATTACTTCTTTAGTTTTTCTTGCAGTGAGCTTGTCCATTCCAACTAAATGTATTCATGTGACAAAATACATGCATTACAGTTTTATAGTTCACATTGCCGTACATGTTTCGTCTTAAACCGTCTTCAGGGAGACTCAGTAACACAGGAAAAACAGGTGGTATATTGACATAAATAGTGAATTATAGTCCTTTTTTCAAAGACAGCAGTGATCGCAGATCGGGAGCACTGGAAATACAATAGTAGACTGCGTTTGAAATGTGAAGGCACACGCGCAGAAACCAGATTTCGTCTTTCGGCGAAACGGACGAGTCCATTTAAATCGGCGGGGGCGTCAGTTCAGTCGACTACTGGCAGCCGAGGTGTGCGCATCAGCGGTAGTAATGCT
>Ga0131853_10014900_pt1 | contig 14230 bp, 58 predicted proteins | sample TergutLab28metaG_FD_92764 | JGI IMG/M metagenome (GOLD analysis project Ga0131853, IMG submission 92764) | Labiotermes labralis P1 segment gut microbial communities from Petit-Saut dam, French Guiana - Lab288 P1 (version 2) (version 2) | ecosystem: Host-associated > Arthropoda: Insects >... | reverse complement strand
TGTGTGTGTGTGTGTGTGTGTGTGTGTGGTGGATTGCGTGATGTGGTGTGGGGTGTGTGTCCGTGTGAGTGTATGTGTGCGTGTGTGTGAATGTTTGTGTGTTGTGGGTGTGTGTGATATGGTGTGGGGTGTGTGTGTGTGTGTGAGTGGGTTTATGTGTGTGTATTTTTGGCAAGGTGTGTGGATGTGCGTGTGTGTGTATGGGTGCGTATGAGTGTGAGTGAGGTTGTTTGATTGTTGTGTGTGTGTGTGGATGGGTGCGAGTGTGTGTGTTTGGTGAGGTTTCGTGATATGGTGTGGAATGTGTGTGTGTGTGTTAGTGGGTGTGTGTGTTTGTGTGTGAGTGTGTTAGTGTGTGGTGGGTGTGTGATATAGTATGATGCGTGTGTGTGTGTGTGAGAGGGAATGTGTGTTTGAATATGTGTGTGGTATTGTGTGAGTGTGTGTGTGTGAATATGTTTGTGTTGTTGTGGGTGTGTTTGTGTGCGTGTGTGAGGGTAAGTGTTTGTGTGTGGTGTTTCTGTGTGATATGGTGTGAGGTGTGTGTGTGTGTGTTTGCGTGGTTGATTCTGTGTGTTAGTGCGGTGTGTGTGAGTGTTTGTGTGTGTGTGTGAATTTGTGCGTGGTGTGTGTGTGGTGTGCGGTGTGGGTTTGTTCTATGTGGTTTGTGTGGTGTGGGGTGTGTGTGTGTATGTATCAGTGTGCGTGTGAGATCGTGTGGTTTCTGAGTGTGGTGTTTGGAGCGTGTGTTCTTTTTGTGTGTGTATGTGTGGTGTGGGATGTGTGCTTGTATATGTGGGTGTGGTGTGTTTGTGTGTGTGTTGCTTGTGTCAGTGAGTGAGGGATTGTGTGTGGTGTGTGTTTGGGTAATGTGTGTGTGTGTGTGAGTGTGTGTGTGCGATGGTGTTGTGTGGGGTTTTTATGTATATGTGCGTGTGTGTGGGAGTTTGTGTGATGTGTGTGTGTTGTGAGTAGGTGTGCGTGCGGTGCGTATGTGTGTGTGGGTGGTGTGTGTATATTTTGTGTGTGAGTGTGTGTATACGAGAGTGTCTAGTGTGTTGTGTTTGTGATTGTTCGGGAATGTGTGCGGTGTTTGTGTGTGTAACGCGTGTGTGAATGTGTGTGTGAATGTGCGTGTGTGAGTGTGCGTGTGGTGTGTGTGTGATGTGTGTATATGGTGTTTGTGTGTGAGTGTGGTGTGTGTGTTTGAATATTTGTGGGAGATTTTGTCTGTGATGTGCGTGTGTTTGAGTGAGTATTTGTCGTAGTGAGAGTGGGGCGTGATTGTGTGTGGGGGGGTTTTTTATTTGTGTGTGATTGTGTGAGTTGTACGTGAGGGGGGTGAGCGTATGTGATTGTGTGTGGGACGGTGTGGGTGTGTTGTGTGTGTATATGTCTGTGAGACTCTGTATGTGGGGATTGTGTAGAGTTTGTGCGTGGGATTGTGTGGTGGGTTTGTGTGTTGTGTGAGTGGTGTGTGTGTTGTTTGTGTGAGTTATTTGCATGTGTTTTTGTGTGGGTGGGAATGTGTGGTGTTTATGTGGGTTGTGTGTTTGTGTGTGTGTGTGAGTGTGAGTTTTTGTGGGATTGTGTGATTTGTATGTGTGGTGTGTGTTTGAGAGTGTGTGGCAATGTGTGTTGTGTGCTGTGTGCGTTTATTATTTTGTTTTTTTTTATATTTGGAGAGTGTTTGTGTATGTGTGTAAGTGTGAAAGTTTAGGAATGTGTGTGTTTGCAATTGTGTGGTTTGTGATGTGTGGGTGTGTGTGGGAATTTGTGTTGTTTGTTTGTAGTGCGTTTATGGATGTGTGTTTTGTATGTGCGTGGTGTGTGTATGTGATGTGTAAGTTTGTGTTTTGTGTGCGACAAGTGTTTGTATGTGATTTATGATTCAGTGTTTTGTGTGCGAATATGTGTGGGATAATGTTTTGTGTGATATGTGGGTGTTTGAGTTGTTTGTTAGTATGGGAGTGGTGTGTGTGTGAGTGAAAGCGTTTGTTTTATATGAGTGGTGTGAATCTGTGTGAGTTTGTTTGGGAGACTGTGGTTTTGTGTTTCGTTTGTGTGCGTGAGTGAGAGTGTGTTTGGGAGTGTGTGTGTTTGTGTGTGGGTTTGTGTTTGTTGTGTTTGTGTGTGTTGTGTTTGTGGCTAATATGTGTGAGTTGTGTGTGCGTTGTGTTTTTGTTTGAGTGTGGGTGGAAATGTGTGGTGTGTGTTTGGGTGAGTGTGAATGTTGGTGCGTGTGCGATGTTTGTGTGTGGAGAGTATTTGGTTTTGTGTGAAGGATGTGAATGTGTGGGGTGTATTTTGTGTGTGAGTGTGTGTGAGTGTGTGTGGAGAGTGTGTGTGTTTGTATAATATTGGTTTTGAATGTTTGTGAATATGTGTGCTTGTGACTCATTTATGTGAGTATGTGTGTTAGTGATGATGTGTGAGAGTGCGTGTGGTGCGAATATACTTTTATGCGTATGTGTGTGTGAGTGAGTGCAGGTGCGAAATGTTGTTTGAGTGTGTTTGTGTGAGAGAGTGTGTGAGTGAGTGTGTGTTTTGTTATGAGTGTTTGTTGATTGCGTTATTTTGAGTGTATTTTTATGTGTGTGTTTAGTTTGTTTGTTGATGTGATTGTGTATGAGTATGTGTGTGTTTTTCGTGTAAGTTTATGAGTGTGTGTGTGTGTGTGTGTGTGAGAGAGAGTAAATGTGTGTAATGTTGTGTGCGATTGTGTTTATGAATATTTGTGAGTGTGGAAATGGGTGTGTTTGTAAGGGTATATGTGTGTCTGTGATGATTTGAGTGTGCTTGTGTACGTGTGTGCTTGTGTGTGTTAAGTTTTGTGTGAGATTGTGAGTTTGAGAATATGTGTGGGTGTTAAGGTGTGTGGTTTGAGTGTGTGGTTTTGAGATTTTGATTTGTTGTTTTTATGTGTGACACAGAGACAGAATTTTTGTGGGTTGAAATTTTAATTTTGAGTAATTTTTGTGATGGTGTGTGTGTTTGAGTGTGTGTGCTCGTGAGTGTGTGTGAGTGATTGTGTGTGTGTTAATGTATTTTTGAGAATGTGAGTTTGAAATTGTGTGTGTGAGTGTGTGTATGTGAGAGTTTGTAATATTTTGTGTGTGTACGTGTGCGTGCGTGTGTGTTCGAGCGTGTTTGTGCGAGAATTTATGTGAGTTTGTATGATTCAGGGAGTTTGTGTGTTGTTGGTTAAGAGTCTTTGTGTGTGTGGCTCAGGTAAAGAGTGCTTGTGAGGCTGTGTGTTTATGTGTGTGTGTGTGGGGGTGTGGTTATATGTGTGTGAGTGTGGATGTGATAATATGTGTGCTGTGTGTGTGGTTTTTTGTGAGAGAGAATGTGTGTATATTTTTGTTGTTTGTGTGTGTGTGAAGTGTGTGTTTGGCATGTGTGTGTGTGTGTGTGTGGGTGTGAGAGGTAGAGTTTGTGATCGATTGAGTGTGTGTGTGTGTCTGTGGGTGTGTGTGTCTGTGAGTGTGTTTTTTATGTGTGGTTGTGATTATTTTTGAGTTTGTGTGTGCGTGTGGGTGTGTGTGCCTGAGTGTTTGTGTGAAACAGAGGCAATTTGCGTGCGCGTGTGTGTGTTATTCTGTGTGCATGTATGTATATATGGGCGAGTGGTTGTGTGTGTGTTTGTTTAAGAGATTATTCTATAAAAATATATGTAAATGTGATTGTTTGTGTGCTTTTGTGTGCATGTGATTGTGGTTGTGAGAGAGGGTGGGTGTTAGGTTCTGTTTGTGATGGTGTGTGGTTTGGTACATATGCCTGTAAATTTAATAAGTTTTTGTGTGTTTGGAATTAGTGTCTAATATGTGTGTGTGGAAATGTTTGTGTGTGTGAATATGAGTATTTGTGTATGACAGTGTGTGAAATGTGAGAGTTTGTTTGTGTAACTTTTATTGTCTGAGTGATAAAGAGAGTTTATTTGTGTGTTTGCGTGTGACATTTTGTGATTTTGTATGCTTGTGTGTTTGTGTGAGACTGTGTGTGTGATGTGTAAGTGTGAGTTTGTGTGTGTACAATGTGTGGTGTCGAGAGTGTGCGTGTGAGAGTGAGAGTAAACATTTTCTTGTGTGTTTCGTTATTGTGTGTGTGTTCGAGTGTATGTGTGTATGTATGAGTGAATGTGTGTGTTGTGCTGCGTGTGTGGTGGGTTTTGTTTGAGAGAGAATGTATTTGTTTATATGATACATGTGTGTGATGTTTTTTTGTGAGTAAGTTTGCTTGTGTTTTATATAAGTGTGTGTTTGAATGGTGCTTATTTGTAATATGTTAGTGTGTCTTGTTTTTATGGCTTCATGTGTGTGTGTGTGTGTTTGTGTGGTGTATAGTTTAAGGGTGTGTGTCTATTTGTGTGAAGAGTCTATGTGTGTTTGGTGTGTTTATTAGTTGTGTTTCTGTGAGATTATGTGGTGAATGTGTGTGATTCTGTGTGTGTTAAACGTGTGTGAGTGGGAGAGTATTTTTGTGTTTGAGTATGTGGGCTGTGTTTTTTAAGCGGAGTGTTTGAACATGTGTGTGTGTGTGTGTGTGTGCGCGCGCGCGCGATGTGTTTGTGTTTGATATGTGTGTGTTGTGTGTGAGTGGTGTGTGTGTGTGTGGTGTGTGATAGGTGAAAATGCTTGGTGCGAATGTGTAATTTAATTTGAGTTGCTTGTTGTGCGTGAGACAGCCTTTGTGCGTATGAATGTGTGTGTGTGGGTGTTTAGGGTGTGTGGTGTGTGGGTGTGTGTGATGTGGTGTGTTGGTTAAAGTGTGTGTGTGTGTGTGTGTGTAGGTTGTTTGTGAACGATTAATTTTGTGTGTTTGTATGTGAAATAATGGGACTGATTTTGATCGTGTTTATAAGTGTTTGTTTAATGGATGGTGTGTGCATGTGCGAGTGTGTGTTTGTGGTGTGTTTATGTGTGTTGTGATAATGAGTGAATATGTTTATAGCTGTGGTTATGTGAGTGTGTTTGTGGTGGGTGAGGAGTGTGTTCTTATGTGGGTGTGGATTGTGTGTGTTTTTGTTGCATGGCTTTGGGTGTGTGGAAAATTTGCTGTGTGGCATAGGTATTTGTGTGTGTGTGTGTGTGCGCGCGAGTGTGTCGTGTGTGTGAGTGTTTCTGAGAAAATGTGTGTTTTGTGGCTTTGTGTGTGTGGTGTGTGTCTGTGTTTGTTTGGCTGTGAGTGTGTGTGGGAGTGATCGTGGTGTGTTTGTTTATGGTGTGTTTGTGAGTGTGTGTGTGTGTGTGGTGTGTGAGTGTGTGTGGTTTTATGTGTTTTGGTTCTTGTGTGTGTGTGAGTATATATTTGAATGTATGATGTGTGTGTGATGATTGTTGGAGCGTATGATGTGTTGTGTTTGCGTGTGAATGTGTGTGTGTGGGATTGTGTGGTTTTTGTGTATGTGAGTGAGTGTTTTGTATAGGTGTGTGTTTTGTTTGTGTGATATGTGTGCATGCTGCGTGTGTGTGGGTGGTGTATGTGTGTGTTCTGTGTGTGTATGTGGTGTGTGTGTGTGAGTGTGTGTGGGCGTGTGTTGTTTGCGTTTTTGTGTGTGTTGTGTGTGTATGTATGTGTGGTGTATGAGTGTGAGATTTTAGGTTTTTGTGTGTGCGTGTGAATTTTTTGTGACTGTTGTGTCTGATTGAATGATTGTGTGATGGTGTGTGTGTTTTATTTCGTGTGGTGTGAATGTTTGTGTGTGAGTGTTTGTTTTTGTGTTTGATGTTACGTTTGCTTTTGAGTTTGTGTGTGTGTGATTGAGTGTGTGTTTGTGTGTGCGCGTGAGTCTGATTGTGACTATATGTGAGTGGAGTGGGTGTGTGAGTTTGAGTGTTTATGAGTGTGTGTGTGAGTGCATATGAATTTGTGTGTTAGTGTGTGTGTGAGTGAGTGAATATGAGCTTAATTTTGTTTGAGTGTGTGCGCGTGTGTATTTGTGTGTGTTTGAGTGAGTGTGTGTGTATGTGTGTGTGTCGTGTTAGCTTTCATTGTAATTGAGTCTGTGTGAAGACGTGTGTATGAGAGTGTGCGCGAGTGTTTGTGAGCGTGGGAGTGTGGGTGTAATTGGGTAAGTGTATATGTGTGTGTGTGATTAAATATTCGTGTGTGTTATTGTGTGTGTGTTTATGAGAGATTGTGTCCTTTCTTGTGTTTGTCTATGTGTGTGTGAGTGTGTGTGTGTGTGTGTGTGTGGATTTTGATTGTGGTGTGTGTGTGTGGTTTGTGTGTGGTTTAAAATTTGTGTGTTTGTGAAATATATTTTTTGTGTGGTGTATGTGCATGTGTGTGTGTGTGTATTTGTCAGCAGGTGTGTTTTTGTTAGTTTGTTTGCAATTGAGTTTGTGTTTAATGACGTGTGAATGTGATTGCTTGTGTGATTGTGAGTTTGTGTGTGTGCGCTTGGTTGAGTACATTTTTGCGATTGTGTTTGTGAGTTTGTTTGAGTGCGGGATTGTGTATGAGTATGTAAGAATTTTTTAGTCCGTGTGTGATAATATAAATTTTATTTCTTTATTTATGTGTCTTTGTGAAAGAGAATTTGTGTGTGAGGTTGTGGATATGAGAATGCGTGTTTGTGTTTGTGTTTGTTTGTATGAGGTGTGTGTTTGTGTGTGTGTGTGTGTGTGTGTGGTTTTTTGTGAGAGAGAGGGAGAGATTATTTATGTTTGTTTCTTTGGTTTGTTTTTGTGTGTGTGTTTTATTGTGTGTATGTGATGCGTCTGCAAGTTTGTGTTGTATATGTTTGCATGAGTGTGAGACAAATATTGTGTGTGAGCTAGAGTGTGTGTATGTAAGTGTGTATTTGTAAGAAATATGTTGTGTGCTTGTTTGTGAGTGTCTGAAAAATTTTGTATGATTGTGTGTTAAATGTGAATAGTTATGTGTCTGTGTGGATTTGACTTTGTGTTTTTTAGAGAATCTCTTTGAATATGTATAAGTGAATTCCTTTGTGCGTGGTTTTGGTGTTTTTTATATGTTTGTGTGTGTGATATGTGTGTGCTTTGTGTATTGAGTGTGGGAATGTGTATAGAAGGTTGAGTGTGAATATTGTAGTGTGTGTGTGTCTGTGCGTTTATTTTAGTTTGTGTGTGTGTGTAAATTTATTTGAGTTTGTTTGTGTTAGAGAGAATTTGTTTGTTTGTTTGTACGTCTGAGATTGTGTGTGTTTGAATGCATGTGACTGTTTGTGAGTGTGTGTTTGGTTTCTGTGTGATTGTGGGTATGTGTATGGTGTGTGGTTTTTGTGTTTGTTTAACGGAGAGTGTATATGTGTTTGTGGTGTGTTTTTGTGAATGTGTTGCGTTTTTGGGTGTGTGTGAGTGTTTGTGTTCTTGTGTGTGTGTGGTTAGGTTTGTGTGTGATGCGGTTTGTTTGTGGGTGTGTGCGTGTGTTTGCGTGATTGTGTGTGTTTGGTGTGTGTGTATATGTGCGTGTGTTTTGTGTAGTGTGTGACATTTTGTTGTGCGTGAGTTGTGTCTGTGTATATTGTGGTGTGTATATTTGTGGTGTGTGTGTGTTTGGGATTCTTGTTTGTGTTTGTGTTTTTAGTGTTTTGTGTGTGATTGAGTGTGAAAATTTTGTGATATTTGTGTGAGTGTGTGAGTTAGGGATTGGGAGTGTGAATGTGTGTGATATGTGTGTAGTGTGTTAAGTTAGTGTTTGTGTGTGTTTTGTGTTTCTGAGTTTGTTTGTTTGTGTGCGTGATTTTGTGTGAGAGAATGTGTGTGTGAATGTGTGTAAGAGAGGGAATATTTGTGTGTGTGATTGTGTGTTTGAGTGAGAGATTTTGTGTGTAAGTGCCTGTGAACGCGTGTGTGAAAGTATTTGTGTATTTGAATGAGAGAGAAATTGCGTGTACGTGGGAAATTATGTGTTTGTTTGCGATTGTGTGTGACAGAGCGATAGAGTGAAATGTTTTGTGGAGTAAGTGTTTGTTTGTGTTTGTGTTTTTGATTGTGCGTAAGATAGTATATTTATGTGAATGTAAGTGTGTGAGTGAGAGAATAATTGGTTTTGTGTTTGTGTTGGTTGCGCGTGGTGTGTATGTAAGTTCGTCCGATAGAGTGAGAGTGTGTTTGCCAGTGTGTGTGTGTGTGTGTGTTTGTGTGAGAGAGAGAGAGAGAGTGTGTGAAGGAATTGTGTGTATATTTGTGTGTATCTTTTTGTGGTATTGTGAGATTCTGTGGTAATGTGATTATGATTGTGTTTGAAAAGTTAGTGTGTGTGTGTGTGTGTGTATGAGTGTTTGTGTGGGAGTTTGTATGTGATAGTGTGTATGTGTGTGTGTTTGAGTGTTTTTATTTGTGTGTGAGAAAGAGGGTGTGCCAGATTTATGTATGTTATTGTGTTTGTGATTAGGTGTGTCGGCGTGGTATTTTGTCTGTTTCTGTTTGTGTGGTGTGGGTTTTATGTGTTGGTTGTGATGTGTGTGTCAGTAAGAGGGATTGAGTTTGTCTCTGTGAATTGATATGGGTGTGTGTGTGTGTTTGTGTATGGAATGTGTGTATGGATGTTAGTGTATGAATGTGAGTGTGTTATATTGTGTGAGGGAGAGATTGTGTGCGTGTTTGAAAGAAATGATTTGTGTGTGTTTGTGTGTGTGTCTCTGTAAGGGTGTGTGTTTGTTTGTGCGAGTTTTAGTGTGTGTACTATAGTTTGTATTTGATTGTGTGCGATTTTATGTGTGAGTATAATTTTGCGTGATTTTGATATGTTTGTGTTTTGTTTCGAGATTTGTGGTTTGGTGTGGCTTTGTAAGTGTTTCTGTTTGACTTCGGCAATTTTATGTTTGTGTGTGTTGTGTGTTTTTGATTGTGTATAGTCGTGGTGTGTGTGGGTGTGTGTGTGTGTGAGTGTTTTTATATGTGTTGCCGCCTGTTTGCTTGAGAGTGTGCGTGAGATTTTGGTGGGTGTTTGTGTGTTTTTGTATGTGTGTTTGAGAGACAGTGAGTGTGTGTGATGTGTTTGCGTGATGTGTGTTTGTGGGCTGTGTGTGTGTGTGTTGTTGCGTGTCTGAGAAGGACAGTGATTTTGTGTGTGTGAGTGTGTTTTTATTGGAATTTGATTGTCTGTGTTTGTGTGCGATATGTTTGTGTGTGTGGTGTGAGTTGTTCGGTGAGTGACTGTGTGTTTTGTGTCTGAGTATGTGGTGTGTGTGTAGTCTGTGTGATAAGTTTATGTGTGTGTTTTGTGTGTGTTAGTTGGTTTGTGTGGTGTGTTGTGCTTGAGAGTCATAGTGTGTGTTTGTGTGTGTAAATATATTTGTGTGGATTTGGTGTGTGTTTTTGAGTTGTGTGTATTGTTGGTGTTTTGTGTGAAATAATTGTTTGTGTTTTTGTGTTTTGTTTTTGTATTATATTGTTTGGGGATGTGATTGTGTATGTGTGAAAGATTGCGTCTCTTAATAAACGTATATTTGGTTGTGTTGGTTTTAGTTTGTTTAGGTTCTTTGTGTGGATTTTTGTGTGTTTGAATGTGTGTGAGGGATATTTCTCTTTTTGTGTGTGTGTGTGATATGTGTGTTTGGTGTGTGTGTGTGTGTGTGTGTGTGTGCGTGTGGTGTGAGTTTGGGAGAGAGAAGATTTTTTATTTTTTTTATATTCTGTTTGTGTGGTATTTCTGAGATTGTGTGCGTGTGGTTGTAGAAGTCTGTGTGTTTTGCGGTTTGGTGTGTGATTTCTGTGAGTTTTTGGTTGGGTGTGTTTGTGGATATATTTGAAATTGTGTTTGTTTGCGTTACTGTGTGTTTACGTTTGTGTGTGTGTGAAAGAGACTGTGCGTGAGTTTGTTTGTGTTATTTGTGAGGTACCGTTTGTAAGAAATAGTGAATTTGTGTAAGAGTGAGCATGTGTGTGTGTGTGTGTGTTTTTTGTAGGTGTGTAACTTGGCATTTGTGAGAGAAAGAGAGATTATACATGCGTGTTGTGTGTTCTGATGTTGTATTTGAGGGACAGTGTGTGTGTGTGTGTGTGTTTGTGTGTGTGATACGGGTGTGTATGTTTTTGTGGTGTAATATGTGTGTGAGAGAGAGATAAAATTTTTGTGTTTGAGTGTATGTGTGTGTGAGTGTGTTAGTGTGGTTTTTGTGTATGTGTGAGTGTGTGTCTGTGTGTGTGTTTTGTTTGTGTTTGAGTGTGTGTTGTGAGTGTATGAGTGTGTGGGTGTGAGTGTTATTGGTTGTGTGATGTGTTTGTGAGTGTGTGTGAGTGCGAGTGTGTTCGTTTGGTTTGCGGTGTTTGTGGTGTTTGGGTTGTGTGTGTGTGTGGTGTGTGTGTGCGTCAAAATTGATATTGTGTGTAAATATATATATATATATGTGTGTGTGTGTGTGTGTGTGTGTGCCTGTGTGGGAGATAGAATTCCTTTGTGTGTGTTTGTATGAGAGTGTGTGCGTGTATGTAATCTTGTGTGATTGTGTGTGTGAGTTCGAGATTTTGTGTGAGAGTGTGTTTGTTATGTGTGTGAATGGGATATTTTATGTATTTGTTTGAGAGTTAGAGTGTGTTGCGTTTGTTTGTGTGAGTGCGAATGTCTATGTTAGTCTGAGAGGGACAGAGTGTTTTGTGTGTGATAGAGTTTTGTGTGAGTGTGTGAAAGTAGAATATTTGTGTGAATGTGTGTGATTAGGTGAAGTAGTGTGTTTGTGTGTGGTGTGTGTGTGTGTGTAAGTGCGTGTGAGAATGATTGTTTTTTCGTTTGTGACTGTGTGTACGGTGTGTGCGTGTATGAGTATTTGGGAGATATACAACGTGTCCGAGTTATTTTGTGTGAGTGAGAGAGAGTTTTTTTCGTGTGTGACTGTGTGATATTTTGGGAGTGGGTGTGTGTGATTTAGAGTGAAATATGAGTTTGTGTGTGTGAATTTGGGAGTGAGTGAATGTGAGTATCTGTGTGAATATGTGAATATATTGTGTGCGTGTGAGAGAGATATTACGTTTGAGGTTGTGTGATTGTTTGTATGTGAGAGTGTGTATGAGTGGGTGTGTATGGTGTTGTATTGTGTTTGTGCCTGATTGCGTGATGTGAAGCGTATGTGTGAGTTTTGAGGTTTTTATGTGTTTAAGACGGAGTGTTTGTCTTGGAGAATGGGTATATTTATTTGTGTATGAGTGTGTTTCTAATGTGTGTCTGTGTGTGAGTGCTTGAATGTGAGTGTGTTGGAATTTGAAAGGGAGTGTGTGTGTGTTTGTGTTTTAGAGAGTTTTGGTATTTGAGTGTGTGAGTGTTTGTGTGTAAGTCTCTTTGTTTTAATTTGTGTTTTTGTGAGTGAGATTCTGTGGGTGTGATGTGTTTTTGTGCATGTTGTTTTGTGTTTGAAAAATAGATAAAATATGTGTGTGGTGTTTGTGAGGGGGAGTGGGTGTGTGTGTGTGTGAGTGTGGTTTTTTCCGTTTGGGCTGTTTGTGTGATTGTTTGAGTGTTTTAATTCTTCTTATGAATGTGAGTGTTTTGTGTGTGCTGTGTGTGTGTGGGCGTGGTGTGTGTGTGGTTGAGCGTGTGTATAAGTGTTTTTGTAATTGAGTCTTTGAGAGTGTGTGTTTTGTGTTTTTGGATGGGTGTTGTTTGTTGCGTGTTTTTGCTAGTATGTGTTTCTTTGTTTGATATTTGTGTGTGTGTGTTTGGATTGTATGTTGTGTGGCATGTGTGAGATGGAGTGTTATTTTTTGCGTGTGTGAATGTGAGTTTTATGTGTTGTGGAGCGCGTGAGTGTGGATGTGTTTGGAGTTGTGTTTGTTTGTGTGTTGCGTGTGTTTTGCGGATTGTGTGTGTGTGGTGTGTGAGTGTGATATTTATGATAGGCGTGTGTATTTGGTCTCTTTGTAACTTAGTGTGTCTAGTGTGTTTTGTGCGAGAGAATTTGTGAAATTTTATGTGTGTGTTTGTGTGCGCGTGAATATGTGGAAGTGTTTAGTTTGTTTGTTTCGTGTGTTTTGTATTCGTGTAGTGTCGTGTGTGATAAGAAGTGTGTGTGTGTATTGTGGGTGTATAATTGTGTTTGATTGTGAGCGAATGATTGTGCGTGTGTTCATTCGATTTTGTCTGCGTGTGTGATTGTGTGATTGAATGTGTGAGAGAGACAGTTGTGTGTGGGTGTTTTTCTGCGTGTGTTGTGTGTGAAAGTGAGTGTGCGTGTTGTCTGTGTGTTTGATAGAGAAAGTGTACGTGTGAGTGTGTGTGTGTGTGTGTGTGAGACTGAGTATGTGTGTAAATTGTGAAGGATTTTCTGCGTGAAATTTCAGTTTTTTGTGTGTTTGTGAGGGTGATATTATTTGCGTTGTGAGAATTTGTGTGTGTGAATATTTGTGTGTTTTCGAATATGTATGTGTGTGTGCGTGTGTATATGTGTGTGTGTGTGATTGTGTTTTGATTCTGTGTGTAATTGTCTTTGCGTGTGTGTTTGTGTGTTGTGTGTGTCGTTTCGTTTGTGAGAGGGATAATATTCTTGTGTGTGAGTTTTTTTTGTGTCTTTGTATGTGAATGTTTGTGTGAATGTGTGTATGTTGTGGTATGTGAGAGTAAGAGAGAGATTATATTTGTGCGGTGAGTGTGTGTGTGTGACTTATTTTGTGTGATGGTATGTGTGGTATAGGTGTTTATGGGAGTGTGTTTTTTGTGAAATGTGAATATAGTGAGAGAGGGATAAAGTGAGTGTCTGTGTGTTTCTGTGAGTGTGTTTGTGTGTGTTTGAGTGTGTGTGTGGTTATTTAGAGTGTGCGTTTGCTTGAATTTTTGTGTTTGTAGTGCGTGTGTTGTGTTTGATTGTGAAATTGCGATTATTTGCGAGTGTTTGTGTTTTTGTGTGTTTATGTTTGAGTGTGCTTATGTGTGATAGTGTCTGGGTTTGTGAGCTCGTGTGAGAGTGTGTGTGGTTTTTGTCCTTTGTGTATGTGTGTGGTATGGTGCCTTTGTGTCAGATCGTAAGTGTGTTTGTGGTGTGTGTGTGAAAGAAGGAGGGAGAATATATTTGTTTTTTGAGTCTGTGTGTGGGTGAATGTTTGTGAAATGTGATTTTGTGTATTCTTATATGTGCGTATGGGTGGTTGTGAAATGTGAGAGTGTGTATGTGTGTGTTTGTGAGAGAGTGTGTGTGTTTGTGTATGTGATTGAGTTTTTGTGGGTAATTTTTGAGTGTGTGTGTATGTGAGTGTGTGTTTAAATTTTAAATGGGTTGTGGTTTGTTTTGTGTGTCTGTGTGTTTCGTGTGTTGTGTGTGAATGGGTGCTGAGTTGTGTGTGTGACAGTGTGTATTTTTGTGTATGTGAGTTTGAATGTGAGTGTCTGTGTATTGTCTTTATTTGTGCGTATGTGTGTGAGATTGTGAATGGGATTGTGAGTGTGTTTGAGAGATTGTTTATGTGTGTTTTTGAGAGTGTGTGAGTGTTTGTTTGAGTGGTAGTGTACGTGGGTTTATGTGTAAGTTTTTGTGTGTGTGGGTGTGGTTGTTTGTGACTGTGTGCTTGTTGTTGTGTGTGTGTGTATTTTGTAAGTCCATTGTGTGAGTGTGTGTGAGTACTGACGTGTGTGAGAAAAAAGAGTGTGTGTTCGTTTGTTTTCTGTGTTTGGTGTGCGTGGTGTGTGATTGTGTGTGTTTTCTTGTGCGTTTGTGCTTGTGTGTGTGTGTTTCTTGGGTTTGTGTGTTGTGTGTGTTTGAGAGGGAGAGAGAATGTGTGAGTGTGAGTTTATGTGTGAGTGTGTGTGTGTTTGTGTGGAGTGGTATGTGTGAGAGATATATTTTATATGAGTGTGTGTGTGTGTTTTTTGTGTATTTGGGTGTGATGTTCTTGAGGTAAAATGTGTTTGAATGTGTGTGTAATATGTGTGTTTGTGTTTGTGTGTGTGTGTGCGGATTGGTTTGTTTGAGTGTGTGTGCATGGTGTAACTTGTGAAAGAAAGAGACATAATTTGTGTGTGAGCTTTTGTTTAATAAATAAATATTTACAAACTCTTCCATTATATTTTAATACTACATTTTCTCTTGTTCACGTGATTCACTTCCTGTCGTTTTGGTCAGTTTTTGGCACCACATTTGGATTTATTTTTCGAAATATGGCTATCTCAGTGTTTGAAAATCAATTGCCTTAACGAAAGTTGCGAATGCTTTTATGTATTTGTTTGTCAGTTCTTCCTTTGGAGGGGGCCAGGACCCTCCGCTGCACACTATTGTCTTTATCATGGAACCTCTTTGTGCCTCGAGAATATTACATTCGAAGATTATGTGGTCGGA
>Ga0131853_10014898_pt1 | contig 14231 bp, 8 predicted proteins | sample TergutLab28metaG_FD_92764 | JGI IMG/M metagenome (GOLD analysis project Ga0131853, IMG submission 92764) | Labiotermes labralis P1 segment gut microbial communities from Petit-Saut dam, French Guiana - Lab288 P1 (version 2) (version 2) | ecosystem: Host-associated > Arthropoda: Insects >... | reverse complement strand
AGTCAAACACAACTTAATCACTGAGGTGTAATTTAATGAATGTGATGGAAAACAACTACATGTTTCGGCCTGTGTTGGCCATCATCAGGTTGTCTATGGAACTTAAGGGCTAGCTATATGCATATCTTAAATTGGTACGGATTCAAAGAAATGCAAAGGCTTAATATGAGGTGCTGTTCCGGCGTTTGCTTGAAGGAACTGAGGATGTCCACGATAGACCTGTCACTGTAACCATCTTCAGGCCGGAGCTTTAAACACGGGACCATTTCTGTGTACGCCGCACAATTTTGGAGAAATGGTAGTTACCATGTGTATGAATGTACGTATTAGTGCGAGTGTTTGAAGTGAACCCTGATCAGTTTGTTTCAGATACAATGACACATTCTACTGAAGCAGCATATGAGTTCATATTTCAGATTTAAGGTAGTACTGAAACTTGAAAATCGGAAGCTGAGTTGTGTAATTTAATGACCGTAACGATGACACATATTTATTGGCTCAGTTCCCCGATCTAGACGGGATTCAGTTTACATCTCTGAAACTCTTTGACAATATTCGGCAGTTACTTTGGTAACGATGTTTTTATTTTTGTACGAAGTAATATTCGTCTGCTACTAAAGATTGCATTCATTTTTTATATTGGACTTTTGTAAAATTCGGTAATTTGCGTGTCCAGTTGTTTTGTGACGGTAGATTCGTGGAAGGCATTAACGTGTGCAGTTGACGTTACGGATGTGCATGCACTGAATCCGGTTTCGATATTAGACTTTGTAGCAGAGAACATGATTTTTTATGCCGTTTCTTAACAGTTGAGGTGTTTAGAACTGTCGAAAATTTCGTGACTGATTACAGAAAATTATCTGCTAAATTAATACAATCTAGATTTCGTAATTCTGGCTAAAGTAGCATGCGCCGGCTTGGAGAGAACGAGAAATGCACGCACTATCTTGAGTCGAAGGCTGGGAAACCGAGAAATATGTTGGAGGATAACATTAAGATGAATATTCGATACATAAGGCTTGAATGTACAGACTGGAATCTGTTTCAGAGCTGGGTTTTTTCATTCCATTTAGGGTGATGATTTCATGACCTGCTTAGCGCCTGTCGACTTCTGACGGAGTCAGATAATTTAGTTTTATGAAACGGGTCCTGTTCGTATTCGGAGTGACTTCTTGGAGTTGTGTAAATTTTTTGTACCTCCCGATCGATCATGATCAGGCTTCTCATCTCTCAGTAGATTGAATTTCAACATAAATAGTTTGGGAGGATCCAATTAGATATCACGGTTTGAAACATTCCGGTTTAAAATTTTATTATTTCAACGTAACAAAGAGCCTAATTAATATTTTTTTTTTATCCAGGCCAACGAGAAATCTGTTAAAACACGACAGCCCACACTGTTCAGTTTGATTGATCTCTTGAAGGGCGAGTGGCCTTTATATGAACTGGTTAGCGGAATGAAGCTGTAGCTGGTAATTGGGTGGATGTCACAGACATATGTATTGGTTAGAACAGCGTTGTATTTCATTGGCGCAGAGCCCCACTTGATAAGCTTTTATTCGCTCGGTTAGATAAATGTTCCGCCTCATACGGAAGCCATAGGTTTATTATCGTGTTCACAAGAACCAGCCACTAATCTTTATCATGAGCCACTGGAATCCAATCCAGCCTCTCACCATTTTGAAGGATCCATATTAATTCTCTAAATGTTTAAGAGTGGTTGATTTATTGTTTTTTTAACGCTTTTTGTTATTTGAAGTAGGCTGTATTAGCTGTACTCGACATGTGGTAAGTTGGCACTACTGCCGTCTTCAGGGAGTGGAGCCATCTTCCAAAACAGAATTACAGAGTTTTCCACCAAGAGGCTCACAGACTTCACGGGTTATTCCTTGGCTTATTGTTAGTGAGGTATGTTCAGTCAGTCCCACTCCGTTTGTAGTTAGGTCATCGTAGTCATGTTCAGTCTATTGTACGTCGTGACGTAACTTACGTCTTTAAGCGGCTTGCTTTTGGAATTTTCTGTGCTGCTATGCTGGCGGCAGCCCAACTTGTGGGAGGGCCACCCATGCCGGAGAGGTTGTGAGCGAGGTGCCGGACGATAGACACCCTGGCCCTCCAGCTTGGGGGTTGGCGTGGAGCTGACGTCCCCACTTCGTAAAAGTCGGTTGTCTCGAAACATTGGCAGCTGAGAGGTCATGATGCAGAAACGTAGCAAAGCGCCATAGAAGAAGAAGAAGAAGAAGAAGGAGGAGGAGAGGGAGAGGGAGGAGGAGAAGAAGAAGGAGGAGGAGGAGGAGAAGAAGAAGGAGGAGGAGGAGAAGAAGAAGGAGGAGGAGGAGGAGGAGAAGAAGAAGAAGAAGAAGAAGAAGAAGAAGAAGAAGGAGTAGGAGGAGGAGGATGGTTTTATATTCTCTGTTGTTCGTCCATCCAAGTTAATGTCAAGAGTCACTGAATTCTCGTAGCAGTATGAAAATGCATACTAAAAAAAGGAGAGAAGCAACATTATGAGCAGGTAAATAATTTGGGGCTCAATGGCTTTAAACTTCGGTTTCCGTTCACTGCACGGTAAGACTAACATTAACCGAATATGAACTGGAGCCGTCTGGGGTTTCTTACACCCGGCTGTCAGAACAGTAATTTTGTAGCAAACATATGGACTGGAAGCCCCGAAACTTTGCATTTTTGTTTTGTTTTTGCATTGTAGAATACTTGCTGTGTACTATGTTTAACAAAGTAAAAAATTGATGACTAATAAAAAATTACTAAAACTGAACGTCTCAGCGACTCGGTCCGAATGCGAGCCACCCCCCCCCCTTTTCCTCTGTTTTACCAGAAACCCAAATCTTATATTGACCTCCATGTTACATAATTTATGTATATTCCTGATAGTTGATCTGCGTCAAGTCGGAATATTTGACGTTCAGGTGACCGTGCATCGTGATAAATTCTTATATTAAAACCAACGACATGCACTGATTTCTCAAATTTATTTTTGGAATAAAATACTACTTGTTTCGGACAGTTCCTCTCTCCATCATCAGGAGTTCTTTACACACACAGCAATGGTATATGTCATAGAGGTTTGCTTACAGATTGCGAGAAGGATTAGGACGGAACTGCAGTTGAAAAATTCTTTGTGATGGACAGAGGAACTGTCTGAAACATGTAGAGTTTTATTCTAAGAATAAATTTGATAAATTAGTGCATCTAGTTGGTTTTATTATAAGAATCGGGATATTTCTGTCTTCAAGCCGTTTTAATTACTCTTAAAACGACCAGTAATTTTATTTCCAATGGCATTGTGAGAGATCTCCAGTACGTGTAGTGACTGCTAGTGTGCTAGCGGCTACCGGAGTGCTACTTCTTCTTCTTCTCCTTCGATCAGAACCTGTCTTTGATCTAGGGAAAGTTATAAAACGTACCTACTTGGCGTCAGTTCGCCGCTGCTTGTTTCAGTATGGAATGTTGTTGAAAGGTATGCCTATGATTACAAATAGAAGTACGTAATGTTATTTCAATACAACGGTTTTGTAGTTCTACGTGTGTCGTGTCAATGGTCAGTTATCGCTGAGCTGTCGTGTAGTTAACAAGTGCTCCAGTGACAGGCTGAAGATGTTCTGCCACTCGCCATCAAGATAACGTGTGACTCGGTACCTGTGAAACGCACTTCTTGTTTACTTATACTGACCGCACGTGGCTGAATCCTTCAGTTTCTTCTTTGATGCTGTAAGTGTAAATGATTTCTTTTATTGTAGGGTCTGTTAAGATGTTTATGTAAAGCTTGCCTTCTGGACGCCGTAAAGTCATGTGGAGGATTGAAGTTATAGCTCCGCACACTCTCAACTTTGGAGCTATTTACAGTTGAGTGGTCAGCTTCACATTCTGACCACTGAATTCCTGGCAGAGATCCCCGGGTAGTCATTATTATTATTATTAAAATAATAAATTATTATTATTATTTTACAAATATTATGTGTTGTGGTTGTTGGAAAGCTTGTCGTCGTCGCGTTTTGATATTATTGCCCATGCGACTATGTACTTACCATTGGCAGCATCAGAAAAACTATTTAATGAATTTACCACCATGCTATTAGCTAGAAGAACCGGAAGAGAATTAATTGATCGCTTTACGGGATGAATTAGTGGGTAACGTGACTTTGGTTTTGTGAATGGCCGACAGAATGAGTGACGTAAAATTGCTGGCTTAAGTTTCTGAGTGTCTGGCTGGATTGCATTTATGGCTTCAGTTGTGGGTTTCTGACTGGAGTTAGTGAACGTCTGGCGAGAGGTGGGACCTTGTGAATGCCACGACTGAGTTACAGCACACTGCGCGTGTAACGCCCGTTAGAGCCTACCGAGTGCCTGCTTTGAGTTAGAGCCTCGTGAGCGTCTGGCTTGCATTAGGGCCTAGTCATTTTGTGGCTTGTGTCGCCCCATAGTGAGTAGTGTCACATTCGATTTACAATCTAATAAGTGACTAGTCTGAGTTGGTTTGGACAGTAGTTTCAGTTGGAGCTTGAGAGTGTCTGGCCGGAGTTGATGTGTGGTGGCAGTAGAGACCGAGTCAGTAGTGACTGAGGAGTGACTGAACGCGTGTAGGTAGCAGCTGACCGAATTAGTCGATGACACGTCTAGTGAATGTGTCTTTTTGTAGCAGTAAATAATTCAGAGCGATTTAACCGAATTGTTCGGAGTGGTTCAGTGCGGGGAACAACATGCCAATATTGCTGACCCGACCTAACTTGCGAAGCCCTCGTCCATGGGATCCCACGCAGTCTCGTGATGTCCGGTCAGGTACATGTGCTGCTAAACTTATGTGTTCTTACTGTGGTGGCGTATATGTATGTGGTGGGGGTTGGACGGAATCATTGCTTCTTGGATCTCTCGAGTTGAAGGGATGTGAGGTACAGTTGGTGTGAAATGCCGGTATTGTGTATTCCGATGTGGAGGAACGTGATTAGTGTATAGTGACACATTGATGCTGGAATAAACAATACATGTCAGTAAATGTAAATCGAGGAAGGAAAACGTAAACTAAAAAATAAAAAGAGAAAAGCGAGCAGTTTGATATCCATGACTTTGCTGTACTGGGGGCAGGCTTTGTGAAGGCGACGCACCATCCAGCAGCTTTTCTCATGGTGCAATGTCGTCTACTAGCGGTACTTGTCATTTGAATTCCATCCACTTGTGAACAGAACGTGGAATATGGCTCAAAACCATATACGTCAGGGCATTCCGGTTGTAAGCCTTCAGATGACGCGAGGTTCTGTTGCCAGAGGAAGGCGCTGTCCAGAATTTAACGATATAGGTTCGCAGTTATGGGAAGATGCAGGACATTCGGAAGACAACGAAGCAGCAGTGAAGATGTTGCAGAGAAGAAGTGAGTTTCAACAAGAATAAATGGTAGCAGTATTAGAGGGTGTGATGAATGGATGTTCGTGCGTGCTGGCACAGCTCACGCGGAATAACCATGACCCTAATTGTTGCCTGTTTACCTACGTGCTACCACGCAAGTGCACGGGACCTATCTTTCTCCACACTAACCAGTTTTCAGGACGTCAATCAAGTCAATGAAAGACGCTGAAGCACGTGTTATTTGTTTGTGTTTAATATTTCGCCTATTAGCGTCTAGGTAATACTACGATTTGGAAAACTTCAGTAAACTATTGGAGTGCTGTTGGGTTAGCGGTGTAGCCGTCGGGTGAGTAGTGAGTGAAGTGTTTGGGTTTTCACTGCGACTTCTTCCGTCCAAACACCTCGTTTTGTATGACGTCACTTATTCGTAATTTATGTAAAAGCACGTTTTGCACATAAGATCTAAGTGAGATATGGGAAGTGCAGAACATAACGTCTTAAGTTCGTTTCATCAAGATCATGATGAATTTGGAGGTGAATTATTCATGAAAAGAACGATTTGAGATTGAAACAGGACAGGCAGTGTCCGTATAACGTAACGTCGAGGTGCGTTCGCGTAACCATTCTTGTCGTGGAAAAGCAACAAGTGTTGCGTATTCTGAAAGTATCTTTGTAGCCTTAGCTATCCAGCGTGGAAAGCGTATGAGCCCTATTGTATTGTCATCTGTGGCCTGTCCGCCTCTACCGGGTTTTTCCACATTGTCTCATAAACGGCATGATTTTCGGAAAGGAGTTATTTAACACGAAATGTGTGTTTTGATTATCCCTACAACTCCCGTGTAACAAATTTACCATTCTAAAAAGAATTCTGCGAGACATTGTGAATTTACGTAGGTTTACATTAAAGTGCTCGTTGTTCCTGCTATATTTTAATCAAATATGAATATTCCCGACAGATTTTAGAAATATGCTTGTATGTGAGAGTTCATGAAAAATCCGTCCAGTGGGAGGCGAGTTGTTCTGCGCGGACGATACTTGCCCGCCATATCCTGTCTAGTGGCATTGTTTCGACGTGCATTTACAGAGCCTTGCCCAAATGACAGGTAGTCATGCTCATATAAGCCATAGTTCATACATATGTAATATCTCTGTGTTGTTGTTTACAGTGCTTTGGCCATATTGTACGTAGCTATGTCTATATAGGCCTACCTTAGCCTGTTTGTTGAGTGACGATGGTTGTAGTTACAGCTGTGGGGCACTACTGACTAGGTGCCCCCCCCCCCCAACTTTTTGTCGTTGGGCGAAGACTGGGCCTGTCTTAAAAACGGCGTGGCCAAACTCTGAATGGCGTTAACAGGGGAGTTCTGCAAGTATTGGCATTGACAGAATGTTGTTCGAAACTGTGTTCCGCTCTTTGCTGCATTGGGCAGTCTGGAAGTGATATCTCATATTTTTTGCAGAGTACAACAAACAAGATGCGACGTTTATTTATTTATTTATTTCTGTAAGACGCTGTACATGTTTCAGACGTTTTTTTCGTCCATCGCCAGGAGCTCAAAACTGCACATACAGCGTCAGGCATTTGTCAGACCAATACTGCTACCTGCTGCTAGCCTGCTAGGCTAGCAGCAGGTAGCAGTAAAAAAAACCGTCTGAAACATGTAGAGCGTCTTACAGAAATAAATAAATTGAGAAACGTCGCATCTTGTTGGTTGCACTCTGCAAATATATTAACGATGCACGGACCTATGAATGTTAAATAAATAAATAAATAAATTGATGTCTCATTTATTATTTTATGCTATTTACGAGTTGGATGTGCGAGTCATTTCACAGAACTTCAGTACAAAACTGATGAAAGAAATGTAGTCTGCATCTTTGTCGACACTTCTTCCACCTTTGGACAAGAGCAGTGTATTACCGCGCTGTCAATGTCGAATTAATTTCAGCTGCAGTTATCATACGAAGTAGTGCTAAGTGTTTAGAGTTCAGCGGTGATTTGTGATTTTTTTTATGTAGGCTAAATATGAAGAAGGCTTTGTTACGACATCAAATTTCCCAACTTAACGCTGGCGTCTTATAATCAACATATAAGAAATGCTAGCACGTTCATGTCAGACGTCATTTGGGAGGGGGGGGGGCACATATCACGTGAATATTTCTTAGTCCGGTCTTTTCTACCTACCCGTCATAGAGTGCAGAGGGTTATTGTTGCACGTGATCACACACATGGTGACACCCAGTCGATGGGTCTCCGATGGACGAGGGATCGGCCCGTCGTAGAGGTCTCTACCTGCACAACACACAATACTCACAAGAAACAAAGTCCATGCCCCTGGCGAGATTCGAACCCGCAGTCCCAGGAAGCGAGCGATCGCAGACCGATGCCTTAAGCCGTGTGGCCACCGGGAGCGGCGTAACGTGAATAGTGTGGAACGCAAATCATGTTGAATAGCAGAACCTCCCCCCATCCCCTCCTCACACAGTGGCGCCGGCGTCGTTTATCTCTAGTGCAACAGACATGACTGAGACACGGCATCCATTCAGATGTTTCTTTGTCCTGTATTTGTGTGCTTGTTACGACTGAATAAACTTTGAAATTGCTTAAGACTGCCATATGGCTGCCTGGGGGGAACAACAGTCCTGTCTTATCAATATGTTTTGTGTAAAAAGAACCGTTCTGTTCCTCTTGAAATAACAAAGGAAATGAATAAATACCACCTAATGAAAACGTTATGTCCACGTCATTCGTACGATACTCCAAAGAGGTTGGGGGTGATTTAAGTCATGGTGTTTTTACTTATTGTACCTTCTTTGTTTGTATGCTAACTGTAATGGCATTTTTGTCTGTGAAGATCAATGGCGAACTGTTTGAGTTATGTCTCTCTTTAGAGTTCATTCTGTGTTTTTGTTTGCTTTCCTGTGTGTTATTAACAATGTGTCAGTGGGAGCAGATGGTTTGCTTTCCGTCTGAGGACGATTGCGGTAGTAAAACCTCTTATGCACATATTGACCCAAACGCATCCTCCTCATTATTGACTTATTGGTTGTGTGGGCGCCCCTTAGCTTCAGCTCTTGGGTATATGTGTTTTGTCGTAGTACTGTGTAGCCAGTAAGAGTCACCAAACGTAGACACACCCCGACTTACGCAATATTTGCGCTCTGGAAAGTCTGGTGACAGTCACATTTTGCTCAAGTCGGAGCTGAATGTACCTGAGGTCAACCGTGTGTGTACATGTAAGGGAGTCTGGCTGAAATCCCAAGTCCAGAGCACTGGAACCTGATCGGCAGCAGCCTGACCGCCCCGCCGTGTGTGTTATCGCCCAGCAGCAGTCTTCTGCCACCTTAGTCTCACTGCTCTTTCATTTCCGCACAACAAAACTATTTTATTTATTTATTTATTTATTGTTTTTTGTTTAAATTGCGTAATTCAGGGAGTGCGTGTAATCTCTTACAGGTTTATGTGTATCCTGTATGTAGACAAATATACCGTATGAGGAGGTTTGTGATTAACTAAATAATCTTATGTAATTCACTCACAGGTGACGTAGTTATTGTTAGTGTTTGACGAGTGGCGTTAATCGTTAGATGGCAAGAAGAGAGAGAGAGAGAGAGAGGGGGGCTTTTTATTTAACGACGCTGAGTTTCCAGCATAATATATGTATTGTCGATGGTATTGAGCATTGGTGGAGTGATACTAACAGGAGAAAATCGCAGTACTAGGAGAGGGGGAGGGGGGAACTTGCCCCATTACCACCACTTTGTCTGCCACGGATATCACGCAGGGACCGGCCTTGGATCGAATGAGAGCCTCCGCGCTGCGACTGTCCGCTTGAGCAGTGTTACGGCTTTAGTACGAGGGGGTGCTGTTATGTTCTTAGCCCGACCAGGAAGAAAACAAGCTACAACAACCAAAAATCGGGATTTATTCAACACACTCCCCACGAAGCTCAATACACTTCTTAGTCAGTTGCTCTAACTTTTGCAAGCCACTCAAAAAGAAAAAAATTCAGAAATTGTCCGTCCAGCCGTTTCTCCGCGGCAGTAGTGACCTCCGCGTCGAACGAAAAATGGCGACCTTTCATTGTTTTTTCAGTCCAGGGAACAGGTGGTAGGCCGACGGGGCCAGATCCGGAGAATAGGTTGGGTGATCAAGACATTGGAAGCCCAGGTGGGCCAGTTGCTTCAGGGTTGCAAGTGCCCGGTGAGCCGAGGCATTATCGTGCAAGAACAAGACCCCCTTGGTGACCTTCCCGCGGGGTTTTTCCTTCAAAATGTCCTTCATTTACACCAGCGGAGATGAGTAATACTCGGCGTTGATAGTTTGGCCCTTTGGAAGATAATCAATGAGGAGGATGCCGTCTTGATCCCAAAAAATCGAGGCGAGAACTTTTTCAGCGGATTTTTGCACACGGATGTTTTTTGGGCGGGGTGAGCCGCTATGCCGCCACTCCATTGATTGTTGCTTTGTCTCCGGGTCATAGTGATATAACCAGGTTTCGTCTATGGTCACCAATCGCGACAGCAAATCATTTGGATTGCGCTGAAAAAATTCCAAAAGTTGCTCAGACGACTGGCACCGTTGACGTTTTTGATCCGCGTTCAGGCATTTCGGGACCCACTTCGCGGAGATCTTCCTAATGTCCAAATCTTCATGAATGATTGACCCAACCCGCTCACATGAGATGCCCAGTTGCTCAGCTATTGATGTAGCCGAAATCCGGCGGTCTTCCAAGTTTAGCTAGTGAATTTGATCAATAATCTCCGGGGTGGTCACTGTTTTGGGTCGTTCAGGACGAGGCGCATCACAGGTGAAAAAATCACCACATTTGAACTGGACCACCCAGTTTTTGACGGTGGCATACGACGGTGCATGTTCTCATAATGTTTCTTTCAGAATGGCCTGAATTTCCTTCGGCGCCTTGCCTTGCAAAAAAAAAAAAACTTCATGACAGCTCGCCACTCCATGTTGTTGAAATCGCGCGCGTCGCCTGACATGCTTCCTTTCAGCCTCTGTAACAAGAAAAGACTTGCAATTCGCCACATGAACAGACCCCCCCCCGTCCAATGACACTATCGATTCCGTCCTACGACATCGGGAAGTAGGTCTGGCTAAGAAGTTATCACCACCCTCTCGTAAATTTTATCTACAGCAATAGCAGCGTGTGTACAGTTCATACTTCACAGAAAACTGTACTTCCTGTAGAGAGACCAATCTATGAATGCTGTCCTACAGAACACATAATAGGCCTACGATGTATAGGCATGCAAAGTTGTTAGTGTTCAACCTGGCGGTATATATATGTAGTAACCAGTAGCCGGTAAAGGGTTAAGGGAGTGTCTGTCGGCCAGTGTTCTGCGGCGCGCTGGGGTTCCGCGATGAATCGTGGAATAAGTATTTAAAAATTATGAAATACCGCAAAAAATTCTACACACACACACACACAAATATATGCGGGAATTCTTGTCAGGCAGTTTACATTGGTGTAGTCGTCTCCGCGCACTACCAACAACTGTTTTGCTTTGTTTTTATATGGTCAATTACACGCATTTAATTGTATTTTGTGTCTGGTTTCGTAAGTAGTTCACCCTTTTGAACACTGGGTAAGAATTTCCGCCGACGATGGAGGTCGTTCGGACTGTCAACGGTAAACAGTTATAAAGCGTACAAAAGGAAAGATTGACCGTTGTTTGTGTGTTTTTAGTGCTCACTAAATCTGAACAGAGTTTGTTCCAACTTCAGAGTAGTTGGTCGCTGCTCTGCGTTGTGTTTGCGTAGGTATTTTAAAAGTAGACAATAAAAATCTTTGCTTCCGTGTGATGCCATGACTTGAATCTTTGCTACGGTCTTTCAAGTTTTAAGCCCTTGCAGTCCGCTTTGTGACGCTACAGGACGGGTGCTGCATATTTGTAACAGCCCTGCTAGAGTTTGATGGTGTACAGACACGTCGTACCGTTCTGGACTGCTTCGGTGGTAAAAGTGGTCTGTTTCTAGGCGGATTCGCAAAGTTACGAAAAGCGACTGTTAGCTTCGTCTTGTCTGTCCGCCCGTCCGCATGGAACAACTCGGCTTCCACTGGACGGATTTTCATGAAATTTGATATTTAAGGGAGTTTTTCGAAAATATGTCGAGAAAATTAAAGTTTCATTAAAACGTGAGAATAATGACGGGTAGTATACTTGAAGACCTATTTACATTTACGATAATATCTCACTAAATTCTTCATACAATGATAAAAGTTCCAGGCAAAAGTTGTAGAGAAATTCAACACACATTTTATGTTCAGTAACTTTTTTTTTTAAAATTGTGCTGTTTGTGAGGTAATGTGGAAAACCGTACAGCCGGACAGGCCACAGATGACAATATGGCGCATGCGCTTTGCAGACACACACTCAGAATATGTAATGCTTGTTACTTTTCCACTGCAACATTGGTTGCACGAACGCTCCTCAGTGTTACGTTATACGTACATCGACTGTCTTATTATTTACTAATTTAAAGGGCATTGAATAACACTGACATTTTTTAAAACGCCTTTCTTGGTTAGCCAGAACAAGACTACCGAACTCCAGTACCAAATACAGTGTCTTTTGATATTCAATGAGGTATCTGTCGAAATGAAACGGGATCGTCTGCTCAGAAACGTTCACTGGCAGGATTTTGTACTTCGTATTCAGTTCGTCTGGTATGTTACACGGCGTCATTGTGCAGTGAGTTGCCTGCGTTCTGAGACAACGAGGCGTGGTATCCAGACGAACGGAATCCTCGTTGGCACAGATGCAAAAAATACAAAACTCGCACAGAAGAGAACTGCCGTCTTCTGGGTTGTTAACGCAGCGAGTAGTGGTAATTTCTTACCGACGTTTCGGGACCGCCTACCTGTCTTACTCGCTGCGTAACAACCCAGAAGAGCGAAGTTCTCACACACGTCGCGGCGAGCCTGAAATCACGTAAAACTCGCACAGTTCCGACTTTTCCCAGAAGTAACTCTTTTCTTGGCGCATAACTTACCTGGTTGTGCCTTTTATGTCTCTGTCCATATGTATGTGCATCCGTAAGAATTCCATCCTGCGACCTGACCGCAGTTTTCCAGAATTGCGATGTGGGAATTGTTTTTGGCAGACGCTGACTCGCAATGTTCTGTCTTTCTGCAGTTAGCAGAATTATTGTCTTATTCGGTCGAAAAGTACTATATGTGCAGCGTAATGGGGAATGTGCTGTTTCCTGTGTTGTTAAGAAGAATAAAGGTCAATGCCGAGTTGTAATTATTGTAAGGAAGATAAGCGGATTAACTGTTGACCCGATGACCCCGGTTGTCCTGTGGGCCGTGTAGGTCAGGAATGACAGAATGTCATTTCGAGGAAGGTAGAGTATATTACTAATGTGACTGGAAATTGAGCCATTGTGATTTGAATTCACGTCTGTAGTGAATGGCTATGGGGTTGGGCGACCGGACTTCGGTTCCTAGCAGGGGCAGTACTAGAATTTTATCGTGTTTATAACTGGAGACCAAACGCCTTCTTAATATAAGCTTCAAGTCTTCGTTGAGAATGAGCAGGAATACGTCGGATCAAAACAACTGAAAGTTGCTTAAGAGAGAGTGAATTAAGGCGTGTTTTCATTCATTATACCTTTGGGTGACAACCATTTAAAAGACCAGCGTTTACCGTTACGTGTTTAACGTTCACAGATTATGCGTTTTGTCCACACAGTGCGCTTACGTGTTCTGCATGGATCTCGGACACAAGACTTTCATCCTATATATAACATTAATTCTTTGGTTGTTTATAACCAAGGTGGAGGGTGTTTCCTGCGCGGTACGCACTGGGCCTCTAAGTAAAACAGGTTACGATTCCTCCGTAACGGGTTAGGTGTTCGCATATACAATCAGCTTGCTAACAGCCATACTGGTAGCGCTGTCCGCAATTATTGGAATTATCTTTAACCCTTATCCTGCCAACGTGGAGAATATGGTGAGCTCCTAATAATTCCAGCAAATGGCAGAGGGGATTTAATTCGGCGTTTAAAGGGTTAAAGTTATGTATTTGATTACCGTCTTGGTTTTACAATTAAGAAGCGCAGCATTAAGAAAGTGAGTTCTTATTTTCTTATCCAGGCACAGAAGGGCTCTGTTGGAACCATTTGTGGAGATACTGCCAAATCCTGGATTCAGGGAATGTGGTGTGTCTAAATAAAACTCTTAAGGCGTTGGACAAATTCCAAATAAATGGTCTTAACCTTGCGTCAAATTATCGTCAGTTACCTTCAAATTTCGTTCATGGTCTTCTAATATATCAGCGTTCCGGGCGATGGTCTGAGAAGCGTTGTGTAATGCTAATACTGGACGCACATGTGTTTAGCGTGTGAAACTAACCTGGTGCTGCTACTGTTGCATTGAGCTTGAAGTCGCCATAGTCGCGTGATGGCCACAAAATGGAACGTGGGTCTGGGTATGTAGGAAATCCCTAAGGGGATGAATGATTTTCGTACCAAGCACTCTTGAATTGGAAGGGAGAGTGGGCCCGCGGACACAGTATGACCTACACGTCTCCTAGGATAGAATTATGAAAGAATCGTGATGATGATGATGATGATGATGATGATGATAAGGGAAACAAGTGTTAAGTTCTAAACGGTGGGGTGTTGTGAAGACTGCTTGAAAACTTACGGTGTCAGAGAGCATGTCCCATTCAGTTTTTGACCAAGATATGAATTTCGAAGGTTCTCGTCAAAACAGGGGTTTTAACCCTTCGACGCCTAATGTCAACTATAGTGGTCGTACCGCACCGCTAACCTCTAAAGTTGCATTTTATATATTTATTCAACAAATATAGGTGCTGAATATTTTAAACATGGTATATATACTCTCCGTTTT
>Ga0131853_10014897_pt1 | contig 14231 bp, 6 predicted proteins | sample TergutLab28metaG_FD_92764 | JGI IMG/M metagenome (GOLD analysis project Ga0131853, IMG submission 92764) | Labiotermes labralis P1 segment gut microbial communities from Petit-Saut dam, French Guiana - Lab288 P1 (version 2) (version 2) | ecosystem: Host-associated > Arthropoda: Insects >... | reverse complement strand
TGTGTGTGTGTGTGTGTGTAAAGAATGTCAACATATTTGATATGTGACAAGATTTGTTTGAGTTTTTTAATCCTTTTATTTATAAATACATTAAAATTTGTAGGTGTTTTGTGGAAGAAATATGTATGCTATCTATAATAGTAGGCCTGTACTCTACAGGTCTAATATATAATGTCGAAACTTTATACAAAGGGATTTTATAAGGATATATATTTCAGCATTTAATTAATCACTGTATGTAATTTAAACGTCGGTTTTAATGATTATAAATCTTGGCTTCTTCTCGGTGAAGGTAATTATTCATACGGCTCTGCGCCATGCCGCAGCGGCGGAAGGTGCGGTCGGTGTGAAGGAATTCATTTTTCTAATGAGGCACGGAGCCGGAAGGTGTGCGGCGGCCAGTCGCATGTCTCGTGCATCTCCAGACTACGGTTCTAGAACTCTTGGCTTGGTAGACGTCCAAAGCGTGAAATTCGTTTAAATAATACTAAAACTTGCAGTTGTTGCGCCAACAAAAGGGAAACACCACATCTCCCTTGCAAACGCTAAAATATTTCATATTCTTCGCCTTACACGGATCGCTGTTTACTTTGAGAATCTTACGAAAAACTGAAACACAGCGCGCGGGCCAAAAGCTGGGTTGTTAATTTGCGACGTTTTTGTCTTAATGAAGAACATTCCCTTGTGTTCTTATAACTGACCAATGAATTCCGTTACCGTGGAACAAAAGTTATTTATTGTCTAACAGGATTCTGTAAACAGACAGCCTCAATTTCGAACCCAAGAAGGCCATCGTCAGACCTTATATAAAAGTATAAAAGGAAGTAAAATATATTATTATTATATAATTAGGTTAATTAGTCTGTTACTGTTTCGTTAATATGACAGCACGTGCTGCATGTAGTAACCATTTTGCTCTGTGGCTTTGAAGACTAAAGTCCGTCTAAATTACATTTAAAGATTGAGGTTCTACTACATAAGAAATAAACTGGAACTCTTTATAAAGACCACTCGGTTAATGTTGTAAGGGTTTCATTATTTAATTTCTTATAGCTATCGTAAGAAGTACATAAACACACACGGGGTGCATGTTGATGCTTTTCAGATATCAAGGGTCTGGTTGTACGTATGGTAGCAACTGAAATTTGTATTATGCATCTGTTATTACAGCGCTTGAGTTGGTTTGTTCAGAAACTTGTATCCATAGTACTGTAGCTGGAAAGACGCCAGTATTTCCTTTAAACTTCTCAGTCTCCTAGAACATAACATTTTGTGTTGCTGTAGGTAAGTGTCTGATGTTCGGAAGAATTTGCCGTCTCGTTCTTGAGCGTACCGAAGAGGAGGTTAGTTATCTCCGCAGTAATGGCGCTTCTGTACAACCGTACATAGCGTCTTAAGAGAAATATTGCATAGTACTAATAATAATATTCGTCTACAAGTAAGATCGTTAACCTGAACATTATGTTGAATTTTTACGTGAATTCACCTGCTTCCCTAACAGGCCATGTGCCTGTGTGTGAAATGGATAAGCTATACCAACAGTAAGCTGGAGTAATTCATTCAGTGCAATGATTGTAAGCAGGCTGGTGTTAAATCCAACGACAGCTCGGATTAGCCAGCCAGCCAGCCGGCCAGCCAGCCAGCCAGCCAGCCAGCCACCTTTTCACCACGTCCGCCGGACCCGGCCTCAGCCCCATTCTAGCGTGTATCGTTAGATCCTACCAGAATTGTGATGGCGGATAGACAGCAGTGATAACGTGTTCATTCTGTGTACGATCTTAGACGTATCTAGAAAGTTGTGTCATCACCATCTCTTATCGATTTCTGCACATCATTGACATTACTATCACTGACTGACTGTGGTGTGGAATTCAGTAACTGTGGGTTGTCTTTCCTTCTGTCCTTCCTTTAGTGTCTACTTTTCTCTTTCTTTTTCTCCCGTCTATTTTTGCTTTTCCCCAATTTATTTATTTGTTTACTTCTCATTTATTTCCTTCGTGTATTTTCTTTGTTCTTAATTTCTCATTTAGTCTCCGCTCTCTTTATTTTTTCTGTTTACTTTTTGCTATTTTGTTATTTTTTCTCTATCGACTGACTTTCTTCTTTGTTTCTTTTTTGTTTTGTCCTTTCATTTTTTCCTTCATTTCGTTTTTTCATTCCTAGATTACTTTTCTTCTGTTTCTTTCTGTTTTGATTTTTGCTTTCTAACTTGCCTTTTTCTCTTTCCATATCTTTTTGTCTCCTTGCTGAAGAATATTTTCCTTTACTTATTGCCTTCTCACAAGAGCGTCTGACCGAATGCTGAATAACAGCAATCGATCCGGTTATTAGATGACATATTTTTATTTCCTAGCTGGAATAGCCTAGGCCTCGTTACTGAATACATTATTTTACTCTCCAAGTAATTTTAAGATCTGTAACTTTCAAATCGACATACTTTGTATATGGGATAGATACAAGGAAGTATTCTTCCGGAATGTGTTGATTTTTTATAGATTTTTCAAGTCAAGTCACGCCAGTCTGAACTCAGATCGTGTAAGATTTTAAAGGTCGAACAGAAGTTGAGAAAAGAGATATTTTTGCAGGTAGATTTCCTTAGTAATTTCAGATCAACAGAGTGGAGGCGGACAGGGGATTACGATGTGTGGCAGAAAGTCGGGTGAAATCGCGAGGAAACAAGAATATTTCGTTCTTGGTAGAGCGGTGTGAAAGCTGTGAAATAATGCAGCAAGCGTCTGAACTTTCATAAAGTCTTCTTGTCGGGTGTCTTCGGCAGGAATGGCGAAATGAGCTTCTGGTCTGTTAATCTTATTATACATAGATGCCGGCGTTAAACTATATTCTAACAATCTCCTGTACACAAACCATGGAATTCAAATATAAACATTTTTACCTCTTGAAATAATAAAGAAAAAGAAGGGAGAAGAAGAAAGAGTGTTGGGAGTGCAGATCGAATACGTTTGTTAGAGATGAAGCTACTGAAAATGTTAGGGCTAGGAAACTTCCCAGATATTGTTCATTCTTGGATGAGGTAAAGGTAGGGTAGAAAAAAGTTGCAATGAAAATATGTGGGAAATTGAATGATTTGAGCATGCTGGAGAGAAAACAAACTGTGCAGGTATTGTTGTATAGCTGCAAAGCGTAAGACTTTTTGGCGTTAATATCGGAAGATATGCATAAAAACCTACAGGATACAACAACAGCTTTAGAAAACTGCAGAAAACTGTGAACAAATTGGTCTGTCGCAGGACTTTCCTGATGGAAGCGTACAGTTCAGCTAACCAGCACGCGAAATTTCAGCTACTGCCTCACAGGGTGCATAATCTCTCGCTATTATAAAGCCTGACCAGTTAATGTTGTGTATTCCCCGTACAGTAAGAACAGAGATTGTTGTCTACACTGTGATAATTTCGCCGCTCAACCAACCGCCTGACAAGGCTGGTAGCCTGAGGGTCTCACTGTATTGTAATTGCCCCTTATTCTAAGTATCAAATGAAACATGTAGCAAAGTTTCACAGTTATTTAACTGACAAATATAAATAACTTCCCTACTTCAAGGGCTGAATAATACGATGCTGTACCAACTGTAGAAGTTGATATAATTGGAGATAGCGGGATTTCCATCCTTTTGAAACGTAATGTGCCACTCCTTTAATATCGAAGTTGTATGTATGTATGTGTGTATGTGTATTGTGTGTGTGTGTGTGTTTGTGTGTGTGTGTGTTTGTGTATGTATGTGTATGTGTGTGTTTGTGTGTGTGTATGTGTGTGTTTGTGTGTGTGTATGTGTACGTGTGTGTGTGTTTGTGTATGTGCATGTGTGTGTTTGTGTGTGTGTGTGTTTGTGTGTGTGTGTATATTTATGTCTATGTCTGTGTTTGTGTGTGTGTGTGTGTGTGTGTGTGAACTGGGACTTCTTATTCAACAAAGAGGCGGGCAGAATGTGACTTGAATATTTTAAAATTTACAACATTGAAATATAGACAGTAACATGCCTGTTTTGTTTTCGAATGGTCCCTGGTTCAAATAAATTTTCGGAAATTCCTCTGAATAAATTTTTGCTTAGCTTTCCTCGCTCTCTCCAATGAATGAAGATATACTTTAAGGCGACGACTATTTCCCTTAACTTTGCGTCCAGTTTATCTTCCTACAACAACTCCATCACTCAACGCTGTATGATCTAAATTACTGAGAGCGCTCTTGAATAAACGATACATAAATGGATACATGGATAGGGATGCTAAACTCCTCCGTGGGAAATAGACGGTAGCCTCATATGGCCGCTGATCCTCATTTAAATCCGTGGCACATACTGTAGGGACGGGGCTTACCTATATGCATTTACGGCTTATTGCTCCACACGACATAAATTCTAACTGGATTTTAAACTTAAATTCCTCACTCCGTGAACACCCAAAGACAGGTTCCGAGATAAAGCATCCAACCTAATGACCGAAGATGTGACAGTGTGCTCTGCGATCAGGGTTATCGGACAAATCAAGGTGTGGTGATAAATGAGTTTGGCCCAACGGTGGAACGAGTTCTCGGGTTAGCAGCAGAAAACCGCAGACACGTCATTCGCATTTCGTCTACGACGCCTATCACTATCCTTCCTTTTACTTTACTTAATAACAGGTAATTGCTTTTCCTTGAAGTTACTGGAAGTGCTGTGTCCTCCCTCTGTGAATTTTTCATCGCCCTATTCTGCAGGTTATGCCTGTGGCGAATGTTTAAACATTGGTATAACTTTCAGTAATTACACCGGATGGCAGTGAGTTTTTATCACTGTTGAACACATGGCGGTCTAATTAAGCAGTCAAGAACATCCATCGGGCTTACATCGACCTGCAGTGTACACTGTAAACACGTTCAGTGTCATATAGATCGATGTGTGATTATTAAAATTGCATAATACAATTAAAAGTTAAAATCCAAACCTTCCGCATAGAGAGTGTAAATTGATACAGTGTGTCCACACAGTGTATTAAAAAGAGATGGCTCTGATCTGAAAGCTTTCAAATGTAAATTTGTATGATTTTAAAGTTGTTTGTACTCAGATTTGTGGCTTCATTTATAGTGGACTAATTAACTAACGAAAGAGCTAACAAAATATCTGACTGATTAACTAATTGACTGACTGACTGACTGACGAACTGACTGACTAACTGAGGAACCGACTGACTGACTAAGTAACTAGCTAGCAAGCTAACTAACTAACTAACTAAGTAACTAACTAACTACATGCGGCGGAGTCCTTGTTAAAAATCTAGTCGCTCCTCCGCTGGCTAGCAGGGGATTTGAATCTTGGTTGGGGTCTTGTAACAAAGGCATACGTTTCATAATCAAAGATTCGTGACTGGCTGAACGACTATCACCGTGTCAAGGACTAGTCCATAGTGCTTATTGTAGTTAAAAGTTAGTTGGTTGCTTTGACTGTTGTTTGGATGTTTGCTGGGTTCTTTGTGTCCATTGTTATTTGGTTATTCTGCTGAGAAGAAGGCGGGGCCAAACGTGTACAATATTCCTTGTGCAGTTTCAATACACGTACTTTAACCAAGCGGTAATTATTCTTCTTGCATCTTGGATAATGTAACTTAGGTGTGTAAGGTACACGTAGCCACTTACTTATCTCAGACAACTAAGCTGACTTTGTAACAATAAGCCCGCAAGCGAGTGGCTGGTGGAATAGTGCTGCACACGAAACGAATGTAATGATCGTAACTGAATCATGGAACATTAAGCCAGTTTCGATGTTTCAATTACTTTCATTACGAGTTTCCGGGTTGTGACACCACCAGAGCCCAATAATTCCACTCTGAAAATGGGAATGTTTTTCCTGCGAAAAGTTGTTAATGGAAAACCTAATGCATGGTGTCGTAACCCACACACAACAGCTAAATTTTTAACCCTTGAAAACCTCAAACCTCAAATTTTATAATTTTTACTTACCCCAGCAGTCTTCAAACGGTATGCCTTTCATTTAAGACTGGTCCTCGTACATTTAAAGTTATAAGCACTATACCTCTACCTGATATCACAAAAATAAAGTTGTTAGTCAGTAAAGTAAAGGTTAAGTTAACCCTTGTACTGACACTGAGGTTCTGTACAGGCTGTACGGCCCATAGGGGAAGTAGAGGTATAGTTCTACTTTTTCTTGACCTCGGCACTAGAAGGGGGTGAGGGGTCAGCCTCACGCCCCGGCCGCTCTTTACCCCTGAGAAAGGCCCGGTACGCATAGTACAGGAGGCTAGGTGGTTCCCAGCGCCGGTATGGACAGGTGCGGAAAATCTCGCCCCCACACAGGGATTCGAACCCCGGACCGTCCCGCCCGTAGCCAGTCGCTATACCGAATACGCTACCCGGCCCACTGTCAGTCAGTGGTAAAGGTAAGTATCACACCGTAACATGGTAGCAGGCACAGGGGAGAGGGAAATGTATATCGCTACAGATTTCAACCTCGGCACCAGAGGAGGTGTGTGGTCAAGGTTATTTGTTATTCAATAATAAATTGTTTATCAGATTTTATAGACTCTGCAGCTATTGACATCCGTTTTAAATAAAAGTTCTAAATTTTACTGAACAATATTAGTGGATATTTACGATGTTCTTTGATGGAATCAATTTCTAAAACGTAAATATAATCCCGATATTGCATGTCTTTCAACCATTCTTATTGTAACTTATGTCCTTATTTCGTAACATTGACGTATAGTCTATTTTGATGTCAACGTTTTTTCCAATTGAGGTTTCGTATTCCCCCCCCCCCTTCCCTTCCATAGCGTTATGAATATCTCTGTGTACGTATGTGCCCACATTTTCATCATAGCAATGTCACTGACTGTGCCCTCGAGCCGTGCGTCATAATGTGGGTTGAAATATCCACTTATTTTTGTGTGACGAATGAGTTTTTATATACCTCTTCCAAAACAAGCTGTTGGATCTGCAATGTCCACACAGGGGAGCAAACATGTTTCCATGTGGAGTAGCAGATTTTATTTCCTATAGGACTACACAGAAAACCAGCACAAAACTTGTGATCGCCTGTTGAAATAAACTGTGTCCAGGCGACAAAAGTAGATACTGAACAGACTGGACTGCCTTAGTATGAGTTAATTTTAAACACTTAACCCATAGAACATATGAATATGTGGGCAAGATTATTTTAAAGATAGGATTAGTTTCTTTTTTTTATATATATCACAATATGTGTAAAACGTATATTTAATCTCCGGTCTCAGTATGGCAAGTGCTTGCACTCTTGTCGGATATGAGACCTGCATTCGCCGGGAATTTAAAGTCCATTTTTCCCCTCCTATTCACCGTACATTATTTCATAAACAATTGTCGAAGTTTCTGAGACGTATCTACAACGCATTTTAGTATGTATGAAATATATGAAACTCCCTTATAAATATTAAACAATATAACGATATTTTCTTAAATTAAATGAGATGTAATGTTAGAGTTGTTCCGAGCTGCACAGTGGGGTCGACAAATTTTGGACCTGTAAATGATTTAGTGATATATTTTTTTAGACCGGCGTGTTGGATGGTCTTATTACCTGCATAATTTAAAGTAATCGAAACGAAAACCATACATCACAATAGCGCAGGAACTGATGAGAAAGGAAAATGGGTTGGAGCACAATTTACTTCAAATATTTTTCTGTGTCACAACAGTCCAAATCGAGCCTATGCCACCTCGTTTTCGAGATTTCATTATCTCCCCCTTTGCAGAAGCGCTATCTACACAACAAACGCAAGAGACAAAAGTCCCTGCCCGTGGTGGGTTTCGAATCCGCGGTTGTAACAATGAAGCTTCAGTAGACCTACGCGTTATTCTCTACGGCCACCGGGATCGACTCGGCTTTTTGTTAGTAATGGTGAATCGTAGGTGCTGGATTATTTACTTTTTGTTTGGAGGAAATTGAATGATGTGCCTCAATTTCCTCAAGGCTAACCACATTCCACTTTGTTTTATGTTGGGGCTCGAATTAATAATTGGCCGTTTAAACTAACAATCCGATTGTGGTCGCTAGCGTAAATGTGTTACAGTGAATGGGAATTTCAAACTGGGGTCTAAGAGCACCTTAGGGCAGGAAACCAAAGCCTCCCTATGTTACAGCAAAGTGACTGTTTTATATATTGATATTTAGGATACTGCAGAATGGCAGTTTTGATGATAAAACTCTGAAAAACACTTAATATTACAAGGGACAACAGCCTTCAGGTTGCGAGATTTGACGATCTCACGGTCTTTAGAACGTGAAACCTTGTAGAAATTTACCGACGTTTCGGAAGAACATTCCGTATTTTTCCTCAGGATAGAAGAGGTCCTCCTTTGCTGTTTATTCTGATAATTTTAAGAAAACAATAAACAAACCCTAGGCAAAATACAGAGTTTTAAAATCATTACTTTTATATCACATGTGCAGCTAATTAACACTGCGTCTGTGGGTTAGCGGTTTTTGTTCATGGGAAGGTAAATAAAAAATTTTAAATTAATTTGATTTCTCCAAAATTGATCACACTATAACTGGACACAAATTTCTTATCTACATAACGTGAATTAAAATTTATTCAGATGAGATTCGTTTACATCTTTGAATGTAGCAGATAGTACCGGGTTTTTGCCAATGTACTCTGTGTATTTTAATACCACTGTCCGACATTTTTCTTGACTTACTCTCTTCGGTCAGGCGTTAACCTCATCTGAGTATATACATACACACATACTTCTATTTACATTCCCTTCTTTATTATTTCATTTCGATTTAATAATGTTACCTTATTTTTCGTGGGCCGGGTAACTCATTCGGTGTAGTGGCTGATTAAGGGCTGGAATGTCCGGGATCGAATTCCGGTAGGGACGAGATTTTCCGCACCTCTCCAGACCGGTCCTGGGGCTTACCCGGCCTCCTGTACAACGGGTACAGTGTCTTTCCCGGGGGTGGCCTGGGCGTGGGGCTGACCCCCCACCCTCTCTAGTGTCGAGGTCCTAGACAGAGTAGAGCTATACCGTTACTCACCCTAAGGGCTTTTGTGGCCTATACAAAGGCTGAAATCTACCTACTTTATTTTTTCGCTGTAGTTTGTGTAAAAATTAGCCTAAATTGTTTAATTCCATAGTTTTATTGAATTTGATTCTTTTTGTATGCTGTTTCTTCCTTCGCGTGCAACAATATATTGTCTAGTAATTATTCCTGCCACGTCTGTATCTTATTACATTTTATTAATCTCTTAGCCACGTTCTAATCTTCGTTACACAGGACACATCTTTCTTTTTCTGGATCTCGTTTCCACAACCCCAATCTAAACCATGCTAACTCCGTTCTTCGTTTCGAATTACATTGAGCTATAAGCATTTCCTCCCCCATTCTTATTTTACGTTCCATTATGTGACTAGAGTTTCTTTTCTTTCGTATTTTATCTGATTGTCTTTAAATATTTTTACATCTAATTTTAATTATTTTTAAATGTTTTTTTTATTCCCTTTCATCTCTGTATAACCAAATCCACCCCGTTTTCTTGCCCAGCTGTCACATTTAGGGTTTCCTACCTGCCCAATCGTAACAACGTTTTAACCATGCTTATTCTTCCGTTAACAAAATCCTATAACAGTATTTTACTGTGCTACAAAGCAACTTGTTTTCCTGTTTTCTGTACCCCTCTAGGTAACCATAGAGCCTCTTGTCCATCTTTCCTCAAGTATCCACTTGAACTCCACGGTTCTGTGTAATGTCTCGACTTTCAGTCACACAGATATGAGGTTATCACAAACGACGTCATGTTTTAGTTCCTCTGTGATATGACGCCGTGTAGTTTGCTGTGTGACCACGGACATTTTTGTATGATCATACTGTGTACTACTTCAGGATTTAAAAATGAACCCTACAGAGGGAGGTCGCAGATTTCTTTGAAACTTTGGTTTCCAAGTGCCTATATAAACGGTATCACATCCCAGAATACCATAATTTTATTCAGAAACTTGGTTGTAACGTTACTGCTGTAACGTGAGAAGCATTAATGGAAATTCGCAAGAGTGTGGACAGGCAGTACGTTATAGTGGCAGCAATGCTGTGTTCCTGGAACATACACAAGTGCTTCTAAATACGTACTCACTGAGCTGTGTATAACAGAATATTACATTCTACTTATTTTAATTCCAATAATTTTCGACGGTGTGTTACCGTAGGTCAAGCAAAGGAAGTTCCAGTTGTGTAGCATCATCAGATTTGTGTACATAGATTTGCGTCTTCAGTAGCTGAAGATCAGACCCAGTCAGATCTTCAGTATTTGAATTGTGTGTCAGCCGCAGTTGTAATAAAATATCACTGCTGACCAGCATCTCATTCAAATGACCGATGTCATGAACACACTGAGATAGTCGACGGTGTCTCGCCCAAAGCTGAAACTTGACACCCACTTGTTGGTACCTTCTGTCCTTGTTTCCATATTCTGTCTTGTCCTGCAACTTATGGCTGTTAATGTGCCTTCTTTATAATACTTTCTTTAGCGACGTTGTTAATGATCTGACATTATGTATCATCGACGGTAGACGAATGTATAAGAATGTGGTATATGAAGACTTAAGAGAAAGCCGCAAGTATTAGAAAGAAAACTTGTTTAAAAAGTCACTTTTTCCACCAAAAATCCCATGTGAATTGCCCTAGTTTCGAAAGCGGGTCTGCGTAACTCTTTCTTTGAACCTGGAGCGTTTGTTTTAATATAGACGAGCACTGTTATTGTCTTCGATACTGTAAGCAGTACAGTTTCTTTACGTACCGATGCACACCAACCGCACTAAAAGAGATGTCAAGCTATTAGATACAAAAAAGAAATGCTTTATAGCTTTTCAGACCATCCCATGAATTGAATAAGGAAGTGAAAATTTCTCATCAGAGCTTGTGAAAAGGATTCGTGTAGAATTACCTTAACATATCATAAGGCACAGTGAATCGTGGATTTATTCAATGAAAATCAGATTCTAAGTACCTCATACAGTATTATCGCTGCATGACTCCCAGATGTAGCCAGAGGTGGTTACTTTCTTGGTGGTCAGTGGTCCAGAAGATGTCCTTCCTTATCCTCATTTCTCCTATAACCCCCCATCTCTGTTCCGCATCATTTCGCAATTTGGCTGTTTTCCGTTTTCCTCAAACGAAACTATTCATCACCAGGCCTCCATAAAATCACAGCTGTAACCCATACGTTGCTGTGTCAACAGCAGCGTCAGGTCTGCGGTCAGGGTTGTGGGGGATTTCGCAGTTGATGAGGGATAGAGACAAGGGAGGATTTATTAAACAGGAAAGATAGAGGATACAGCCACATACCTTATTGATTGGATGCTGCACATAAATCAATTAATCTGCTTTCTAATAATTTTGGAAGTAAAGACAAAAGCTGTCTTGAAGGTGAGTTAGATGATTTATATCTGCGCGCATGCTGTGCCCGGAATATTTTTTATGCTTTATTTATTAAATTTACGAGGATCGATCAGAAAATAAGTTCGTATAGCTTACAATATTGTAACTAAAAAGCGAAAAGTTATTGTGTTTCTATCTGAAGAATTCGTCGCAGGATGGATTAATTTCAGTTTCCAGCGCTGAAGCAATGTTCCGGCGTTCGCAAATTTAGAGTATGTTGACAGGGTGGGAACAGTTTTTAGACCTCTTCGTAGAAACGCGAAAAGCGACTATTAGCTTTGTCCTGCCTGTCTATGTGTTCCGAACGTCGGTCTGTCCGTCCGCATGGTAGACCCCGACTCTCACTGGACGGATTTTCTTGAAATTTGATATTGAATTATTTGCCGAAAATCTGTAGAGAAGGTTTACCATTGATTAAAATCTGAAATTAATAACGGGTAAGGTACACGAAGACCTATGTACATTTATTACGATATCTCGCTTAATAATTTTCAGAATGATAAATGTTTCATGCAGACTTTGTAGAGAAAATCGAAACACACATGTGCACTAACATTTTCGCGAAAATCGTGCCGTTTATGAGATAATGTGAAAAAATATGGTTGATCCGGACAGGACACCGATGTCAATATATTACGGCGCATGCGCATTGCATGCTGGATAACTAAAGCTACAAACACATACTTAGAATATGTAACATTTTTCTACTACAGCATTGATTAGGCAAAAGCGCCTTAATTTTCCGGTTATACATAAATTACCTGTCTTGTCACACGTTAGCTGATAATATAGAACATAATACTTCTAGCAACTGGGAAGAGAAAAAGTGTACCCACAATAAGACAAATTAGCAGGATGGCAATAAAGCTGAATCTGAAACACTCGTATTAAAATAAGGAGTCCAGATCTATGTACTGAGGACTTATTTTATCGCTGCTTATTATGCATATGCAGGTGAATTTTCAATGGAGAATTGTTACAGGTGTCAACGTCGTTATTGTGTCTGGAGCGTAATATATTCTGAGAAGAAAATTCAATTATCGCGATATATTCCTCTTCGTCGAAAGTACATTAAATTAAATCTTCAAATATTTGAGGGAGACGGCTACACTTGTACTAATTAAATGCTTCTTGTACCCACGTATAAGCTATGAATAATATTCATAAAAGGTGAACACCACCGGAAAAATATAAAAAAGTACCATATTAGAATCGACTGAAGGAATTATCAAAACACGAGAAAAGCGTATCCGCAACGAGTGGTGGGATGAAGAATGTAAAGAGGCCATCTCAAAGAAAAATACTGCTAGGAATAAATGCTTACAAACAAGAACCACAGCAAACCAAGAACAATATACACAAGCAAGAAAAGAAGCTAATAAGACCTGTAAAGAGAAAAAGAAGCAATGGTTAAATAATATGCTAAAACAAATAGAAGAAGCACATAAACAAAATGAAACAAAGTTTTTTAAGGACATACGAACATTCCAAAACGATAGCTCTCCTCCCATATTTACTTGTAAAGATGGAAATGGTACATTAAATTTAGATAAACAAGAAGTTCTGGATAGATGGAAAAAATATTTTGCAGATCTCATGAAGATGGATAAGATGATCGCCGAACAAACCCAAGAAGAAAGCTTCAAAGAGATTGAAATAGAGATAGAACAGCCGACTTATAAAGAAGTAAGTGATATAATAATAAAATTAAAAGAGAATAAAGCCCCAGGTACAGATAATATACCTGCGGAACTAATTAAGTGTGGGGATATATACTAAAACTTAGAATGTACAAATTAATATTACTAATCTGGAATAAAGAGCAACTACCTACAGAATGGCTGCAAGGGATAATTTGTCCAATATACAAAAAAGCTGACTGAGCAGTATGTTCCAACTACAGACCGATCACGTTGCTTAACATGGCGTATAAGATATTCACAATTTTCTGAACAATAGACTTTCAAAAATTGTGGAATCTAAACTGAGTGAAGCTCAGGCGGGATTTAGACCGAATAGATCAACATTAGACAATATATTTATTATAGTCAGACATTTGAAAAATGCCATGAATATAATATAGATCTCCATAATATATTCGTCGATTATCTACAAGCCTTCGACTCTATCAATAGAAATAAAGTAGTAGACAGTCTAAATGAATATAACATTCCATCCAAGTTAATAAAATTAACAGCATTAACACTCTCGGGAACAAGCGCTATGGTAAAAGTAAACAATTAACTCACTGGAAAATTTGATGTTCAAACAGGGGTAAAACAGGGAGACCCCTTATCGGCTACACTCTTTAGTATTGCCAAGAAAATGGAATTGAGAGGAAACATCTCCATCAGACTAAGGCAATGCACTGCTTATGCAGATGATATTTTAATAACTCCTAGAACAACACAAAATTGAAAAATTAATCTCTAAAATATGACCTAACAGTAAATGTACACAAAACAAAATATCTGAAATGTTCCGGGAGACAAGACCAATTAAAAACCATAAATACTGAAAACGAAGAAATTTAACAAGTTATATCATTTAAATATCTTGGGTCAACAGTAAATACAGACAATAAAATAGAAGAAGAAATAAAGGAAAGAACTGCTGTAGGAAATAAAGTCTTCTTTGCAAATAAAAAGATATTTCAAAGCAAGCTTCTATCTAAAAACGCAAAAATGAAATTATTAGACCAGTAGTCACATATGCATGTGAAACATGGATATTAAAAAAAAAAAATAACCAACAGACTAATGGTTTTTGAAAGGAAAATATTAAGGAAAATATTTGGCCCAACCTA
>Ga0131853_10014895_pt1 | contig 14234 bp, 10 predicted proteins | sample TergutLab28metaG_FD_92764 | JGI IMG/M metagenome (GOLD analysis project Ga0131853, IMG submission 92764) | Labiotermes labralis P1 segment gut microbial communities from Petit-Saut dam, French Guiana - Lab288 P1 (version 2) (version 2) | ecosystem: Host-associated > Arthropoda: Insects >... | reverse complement strand
GCATTGTGTTAGAAGGTGCGGGAGAGGAGATGGGGGGGGGAGTGGGGGGTCTCAGAGGGGAAGGGGTGGGGTGGGGGGGGCGGAGAACAGAAATGCATGCAAGGTTTTGTCGGGAATCATGAAGGAAAGAGGTCGCTTGGAAGACCTAAGCGTAGACGAGATAATGGCATTAAAATATATCTCACGTAAACTGAATTCATCTGTTTCACTACAGGGACCAGTGGCGCGCTCTTGATAAGGCCGCAATTAACCTTCGGGTTCCGTACTGACCAGCTAAGGATCTGTCGTCTTCTCAAGAAGGCCTTTGCTCCATAGATTTAATGATATTATATTCGAACACTCGCTCTTCAGAAAGCTGAAGCCGTTCTCTCAGAAGTTAGAGAACACCGACTGAAGTTCTGAGCTTCAATTTCCCTACGGGTGGTCCTTTAGTATACAGATATCTTGATTTTAAAGAATAAGTAGACTTTTAGGCATCGTAATGTTAAAATATAATAAACAGTGTTTAACATGTTGTCTCTGTGCGTCTGTTTGTCTGCGTGTATGTTGTCTGTGTTAATACAGCGTCTGTGGCCAATAGATATGAAAATTATACTTTGTGGCTTAAAAGTTTAGAGAATGGGGGTTCAGCAAAATTATTATTTTGGAGAATGTGCCTGTGTTTTATTAAAAGTGACTTAGTCACACAACCCCTCGCTCAATTTGTAGGCCTGTCTATACGTACGCCTTCCAAACACCATACGTAATCGGGTAAAATCATGGAAGTTTAGGAATGAGGGGCTCGGAATAAGAAGTAAAAACTACAGAACGTACAGTCGGTATACATGGTAAATGTAAATGAATATTTTCGCTTCATAACACCGAATATTATTTCCCAGATTTAGACTGACTTTAACTAGTGAATACAGCCGAGTCCTTAAGAATGCATTTCTGCAAGAGTTTCCTTATCTTTAACGGAACCCGAAAATTCACTACCATTTTCATAAAAGAACAACTATAGACCTATTCTCAGGTACACGTTTTCCGTACATGGCCTCGTACATGGTTTCCTTCCGATACGATTTAATTCCACTCTCACGCCCATATCCAGATCTCCGAACTTTTTATCTTCCTTTCAGTTCTTCCGATTACAGTGATGCGTCTGTCATTTCTTCGGCAAATTTCCTACGTAGCTACTTTATTCTTACTCATTTTCGGGCTAACGTTCTTCCTGAGTGTAAGGCCAAGTTTCACACTTGTAGGTCCGTAAAACAAAAGGAAATATTGCAGACCTAACTTCTTATTTAAGTGTTTTAAATAAAGTAGAGCTTCACACTGCTTGGCGATGTGATGGTAAACAAAATGACTGTTATATCTGAGGTGGAGGCCCGAGTTCATTCCCAGGGAGCACTCCATGTGAAATTTGTGGGGGACAACTTTTTCTGCCAGTACTTCGGTGCTTCTCATTTATTCATCTATCGTCGGCGGAATGGGAAATGGACTCTTTAGAGTTCATAGTTCCACAGATCCCACCCGATTAAGAAAATAAAAGAAAACAATATTGTTTGGGGAAGGTACAATTGAGGTCAGCGTGTCAAGTCTGAGTCCACTTCTGCAATTTAACGATGGCTGTCGACCTAAACAAACATCCACTACTTTACTGGAATTCGAACCCACGATCGATCGAGGTGAGACCGAATGCACAACTTACTTGCTTTAGATATTTGAGGTTTCGCGGTAATGAATATGAAGAATTCTGTCGTCTCGGAATTTGCGACGCCCTGCAGTCAGCGTTTTCGAAGAGCATAATTGCCTGCAGCTCTACTCTTCCATACAAAAGACAGAGATATCAGGCTACGCTGAAATGTACGTAAATTTCTGCCAGACCGGACGGTGTCACACACTATAACAGATTTCCTCAACGTGTGTTACTCATGGCCTTACTCGCCTTTTGGAGAGATTACATTGACGCGTGAAGAAATCGTTAGCTGTGTGAACACCATATTGTCTGTTTAGTCATGTTCGAAACGTCATTGCGCGAGTGAAAGGAAAGGAGGGAGAGGGGTTTAAAATTTCTTGCGACGTCGTTTGTTTTCAAGGCGAACAGGAATTTTCTTTCATTACGAGTTCAATTCGTTGCATTATTTCAAGAAAGGGGCAAGAAATGATAATGTGTCACACAGACACAACGAGGTTGCAGGATCTTTTGTCAGTTGCAGAGCATTTATTTCCGGTTTTCTATTATATCGTAATATGTATCTTTGTTGACCTATTGTTCAACGCGTCTTTGCATCTTCCCTAACAATTTCATGGATAGGAATACACGTTTCTGAGATTTCCAAGTGATGTAATGCCATTTCCTTTAACGAGAGAAATTAGCCCATATTTGTGGCTAGTGTTCTTCGATATTATTTAACACTGTAAGCAACATGTATCATTTTTAATGAATTCAAATAAAAAACACATGCACGCACGCACACACACACAGAGCTTTGGTCTGCGTTTTTTGCACACTGTATCGACACCTAGCCTTTATTTGCTATTTTTCTTCATTACTGTTTATCACTAAACTACATTTTATCTCTCGTGCTTGATAACTGATATCTTTGTTCCCTTTCCTTCATTCCTTACCCCTTCAGCCATTCACATCGAATCTACACATAATACACCAACTTCCTCCTTCCCAGCCTTCTGCTCACTGACAGTCATATTCTATTATTTCCAGCCCCGTTCTCACGTTTTCTTTCGTATCATTTGGTGGTTTTACTGCCTATTGCATCCTGTTTGTGAGAACTGAGACTGTATCAAGACCGACAGATATGATTCCGATCAATAGTCTTTCTCAGTTTTCCGACGATTCGGCCAATAACTTATCACAGCAGAAGGGTAGGGCGTTTCTCACAGTCTCTGTGAATGGGTAAAGAATAACGACAAAATTATGCTATAGACCCCACCTGCAACTAAACGGGGAATTTTGAACAGTACCTAGCTTATTGTTAATGCATTTGTAACTTACTCCGTTCTGAAGTTCGAGTTTTGTTTCTGCTTCAGTAATGTAATTCCATGCTAATAAAGTACACTAAACTGCGGTACCAGAGACAATTCTTTATCATTTTTATTTTTTACGCGCGCATGACATAATTCGGAATGATAGTGTGACACACTAATAAGTTTCACTGTACCGACAAGTTGTGTGTGTTTGAAGTATGTGTATTTTTGTAGTCGGGGTTGATGGCCAAGCCCAACCCTTTTGAGTATTACGACACTACTACAGCCGCTCTCGCTGAGTTTCGTTCTACGTACGTATCTGTGTACTTATGTTGTATGTGACTTGGTAAGGGGTCAAGCACCCCACGCTGTAGTCTAGCTGCCCTAGCCACTATACACGTGGAGCCCTCGTCTCTAGCGGTGTAGCAGTACTGGCCCCCGCCCCATTTATGCCTCAAGGCCGCGTTTCTGTGGCGGTACATCGTTACATATAATTTTTCTCCCGTATAGCAGCAGTTCAAACATTCCTTTTTCAAAGGACATTGGAAATGATATCCACTTTCGTAGTCCCGTTCCTTGTTACTTATCTTCACTTATACTCACCAAAGCTTTTCATTTTCTTAGAATAATGTAGCCATGTAGTAATACATGCATTTTCTACAATTATTGCTACGTTATAGGGTTCAGAAATGATATAAGTTCTTATATTTTTTAGATATTGAAGTCAGGTTTGGTATCTGATCCAGGATAAATTAATGTGTAAATTAAAAATACACAGTTCGACTTATAATTGCTTCCGTATATTATAACGTGTCAGCTTTCGAATTCTTTTAAAAATGCAATTTTAGTAAACAATGCGGCAACAATAAACGATAATCGAAAACCCCTCTTTCACCCGCCACATTTTCCGTTTCAACTTAGCGAACAGGAGTCCTCCGGGTTTTACCTACAACCAGCGGATACTTGCTGACATGGCGTCTTGAAGCGCTGTGAAGTATTTCGGTCCTTGTAGAGGATTTCATCCCTCGTCGATGCCAAGGCTGCAAACATGCACAGGTAATGGTATGTGTAGTAGATTTGTTCGGAATATATGTCGTTTATTAATTTACGAGACCAAAAGTAATGTGTCATTATATGTTTATTGATTTAATAGGAGATTTTGTAGGATTGAAAATACGCAGTAGGGTCGACGACTCCTTTTTTACCCCGAAAGAAAATCAATAATATTAGGAAAATTTTAGTTGCCAATATAAGTTTGTTATTGCTGTATTTTGGCTGAATTGTGCGCTTTGGTAGTGTGTTAGCGGGTGTGTTCTGAATGTTGTGCAAATGGAAATCGAATATTTCTTTCCCGTTAAATCATCTAGGCCAGGGGGAAAAGGGTTGCGTAAAAGGCAGGAGGGGAAGGGGAGGGTGGGGTAAAGAGCTTATGATAAGAGCAACATGGCGGAAGGGCTGGGTTAGCCGTGACGAGGAAGGGTTGACTTTTAAAAGGATTCACGTTATTCGTTATTTGAACGAGGTGTAGTTGATTGATGGAATTGATATTTAAAATGTTTTCAAGTGACTTGTGAAATAGTTGTGCATGAGGTGCATGATAGGTGTAATTGTTGCCACCTGTGTGATTCATAGGGTGTTTCGGTTTTTTAAGAATTACTGATAGCCGTTTCTTGTGCGCTGTATTAATTCTGAATATTTAAATATTTTGACAGGAGTTTGGATGAGGTTGGGAAAAGCCACAGTGCCACCTGCTAGCAGTCAAAACCGGTAACCATGACGTCAGCATTGTCATCACAGCGATTCTGCCTGCGTTGGAACAACCATCAGTCAAATTTATTATCTGTGTTCGATCAGTTACTCCATGATGAGTCTTTTGTGGATGTCACACTTGCAGTGGAGGGTCGTTTCCTTCGTGCCCATAAGATGGTACTGTCAGCATGCAGCCCATATTTTCAAGCTCTGTTTGTGGGGCATCCTGACAAACATCCCATTGTTATCCTGAAAGATGTACCATACTGTGACATGAGGAGTTTATTGGACTTTATGTATCGTGGAGAAGTAAGTGTGGATCAGGAAAGGTTAACTGCATTCCTCAAAGTTGCCGAGTCTTTGAGGATAAAAGGACTGACGGAAGTAAATGAGGAAAAGTGTGACCTGCCGTCAATAACGTCTTCCCTTCTGTCGTCTGTTCCACCCCCTGTTGTGACCACACACACGCCACCACCACCACCTCACCTTCATAGGATTCATCCCACATCATCCCTTCATAAACGTACTCTCCCAATGCCGTCTGCTTCTTCTGCCACCTCCAGTAACCCATTGTTAGGTTCGGCACTTACTGCACCTAAAAGAAAACGTGGAAGACCACGAAAACTGTCCGGGAGTAGTGGTGGAGCTTTAGCAGCACCTGGCCTCACAGAAGGTGCCACGTCTTCCTCTGGCTCAAGTAGCAGGCATCAGTCTGCAATGGATGGTAATGGAGAAGTTGAAAACTCACCAAGACTATCATCTGCAGATTCTTTAGTGGCACAAGAATCACCTGAATTGCTGGAGTTGAAGATGGGCATGGAGTTCCAACATTCACCGGCAGCAAATTCAGGTGCATCCAAAAGACCATCAAATGGAGAGAATGGATCAGGTCCTGGACCAAACACATCATCTGCAGAGGAAGGGAAAACACCAAACAAGGTGAGGCGTTAGTATATTCTTAGGTGTTTTGTGTGAGTTGTGAATGCCACATGTAAGCTCATTACACACATAGACTTCAGAGAGGAAACTGTTAATGAGAGTTCATATTCAGTATGTGCCTTTGGGAATGTAGCAACCTAAACTTTGGGAGCAAGTGGCTACTGAAGAAATTACCTGCCTTGTGAAACGTGAGGATCATGGCTGCATTCACAATAACCCACACAGTTAAGTCCAAGAACCTGTGTCATATTTTGTAACATGCTGGTGTTTATGTGGTGTTAGCCTTATGTCCAGTGCTCAGGCTGAAGTTTTACGTCTAGTTAGCTTGGTGCAGCAGTTTATTCAGTATATTATCCATAGGCTGTCCTATCCATAACCTGAGGATGATCTGTGCTTTGGCATTCAGGGATCTGCTTATCATGGAACAGAAAGTTATGTTGTGAATTACTTATTCGTGTTGCCTTTGGGATGGTAGGATTCAGGTGTAATAACTGATTGTAGGTTTGTTTTTTTTCACAATGGCATTACATGGTAGATACACGGCAAACTGTCTTGGTATCTGAAATGTGTGATAAAGGGTTTATTAAAGCAGTGAAAATGTAGCTGTGAATCAGGTGAAGGTAGTCCAGCTTACCAGGTTTGATATAAGATTTGTTTAAGCATCTAAATGTCTTGCGACTAGGATTGTAAAGTTATATATAATAAGTGTTGCAAAGAAGAATCAAAGTTTTCAGTTACCAGTAAGCCAGATGTTCTGTGGAATGTATACAAACTAGCTATGTTTGTTGCAAATACAATTGTTAAGGTCAGGTCATTTCATTTCACATCAGTGCACAAAAGCCAAGTAGCCCCACTCCCTTAAAGATTTTGGTGAAGTGTGAAATTGTAGATGTAAATAAAAGTACAAAATTCTATCCTTCTGCTCCTTGTGCTTTATTTTAATAGGGATTTTATGGGGCATGAAACAGGTTGTAGATGTTGCTGTAACTGAACTTCTGATTTAGTTAGAGGGCTGATTCAGGGCTTGGAGGTTGATGACACGCTGGTTCCAAAGGGATGTCACACACTTAGATTTAATTTTGATGGGCATCAGTTACCAAAGTTGACTTTTGATTATAAATTGACAAATATGGACCTGCAGACTTTTGTTGTCAAAAGCATTGATTTATGTGTCATTTAGTAATCCTAGCAATGCACTAGATACCAACTAGGGATCATGTTGGCAGTCCGGAGTTATAAATTATAGTGTACGGTACTGTAAGGTCATGTAAGCATCTCCCAGGCTTGAATGAGGATAGTGCTTCAGCCAGTGTGCTGGAAACTTGCTGGAGTTTCATTTAAACTAGTGCCTGCAATTTTTCTAACCGGATGTTTGTGTCTGTTCTAACTGCTTGGTCACTGTACTGAGATATTGAAGTTGATTTGGAAATATTATTCATATTTTTGTTTTGTTGTTTTGTACTAAGCAGTGGGGCAGCATGTGTGGAAGAGTTTTGAGGAGCTTGTTAGTTTGTATGATTAGTGTTTTTACGTGCATGAGAAGCAACAATAAAGTGTTTGATAGACTCAATTCAAACTGAAAAGGTAGTAGGGTTTTCAGACTTGGCTGCTATGTACCCTAAAACTGTATCCTGACTGGAATGCCTTGCTGCATGTGTTTGTGTACAGTACATCAGAATGTCAGGCTCTTGTTGGAAAGACTTCTGTTGTTGCATTTAACTACGGATGCGTAAACTATTCACCTACCTTCAGTCTGGCAGTTATGCTCTGTATTCTTGTACAGAGCTGCCTCTTGCGAGTATGTGAATGTCCTGGCCCAGTGAAGAAGATGAAAGATACACTTGAAAAATTTTTGGTAAAAATTCCAATCAAACACACAATGGTTAACAGTGGATCCATTGTTAAGAAATCCCTTAACACATGCATGTCAGCTGGGTGGCTTGCAGGCAGCTTGCAGCATATGAATCTTTCCAAACCATCTGTGAATAGGGCCCAAAGATATTATTTATGAATACAAGTGTTTGGTTAGTTAAGATTGTTAAATTGGTTTTGGCCATACTGAACTGAAATTTCACTTGTTATACTGCCACAAGGTATTGAAATCATTTGTGATTTTAGAAGTTTAATTATTGTATTTTTTTTTTTGGTGGGGGGGAAATAAAACATGTTAGCAACAGAAATATATGAAATGGCAAGGAGCTGTTGCATTTTGATATTACAAAGTACCTAAGCAAATGAAACAGGAAACTACAAGGAAAACAGTATTAATAATATCATTGTACTATGATGTAAACACTTTCCAGATAAAATTTTTTTTTCTTAAAAAATACAAATAAAAATTAGCACATTTTGGAACATGCAGATAATTTAGTTTGCATGAGTCATTTGGTGCTTTAAAAATGCTGGATTGTGAGAATTATATTTTAAAAACTGATTTCAAGATTTTTACCTTTTTGAAATGCAATTTTCCATGTTCACTGCACCATACAATTTTGATCATGAAGCAAATGATAATATACAAATGGAACTGATAGAACTGTAATTTGAGTTTTAAAAATGCGGTGATGGTGGAGTGCCAAGTTTTTATACCTACTTACCCCAACCCCGATGTCCAAAATAATATGTTTATTGTATATGTGCAGTGCTTGGTAGCACATATTTGTGCGAACAGTGTTCTCACTCATGAAAAGAAACAGGAGCTCTTATAAATCATGAATAATTTCCTTCCTTATAAGTAATGAAAGCAGCACTGGTCCAGAATTTTAAAGCTGATGTGAATAAGAAAAGTGCAATTGAAAGATGCCAAATTTATGGAAAAATTCTCTGTTTAGAGATGAGGTGTTGGAATAGTACCCAATTAGATAGCAATTTCGATTTCTTATTCAGTTTTGGATTATATGGTGGTCATTGTTTATGGTACCATATTTTTGTAATGTTACACCTTTTGTTTATTTTAAAAATTTTTTGTCCCATATTCTGTTCTGGAAGCTCATCATGGTGTGCTTGCAGCAGGGAGTTGGATGTGTCTGTTCTAACATTCTTTGTTACACAGACGGAAAGGCGGTTGTGTTCACAGTATTATTTCCATGAAAGTGCTTGAAAGCAAACTGTTAAAACTGCTTTGTTAAATGTTGTATGTGCAATAGAATGTCAGCTGTTGTTGCTGGTTTCATTTCTGATATCAGTGTGAGGCAGAAATACAAAATCTGCATGCATTTTGTTAGCTGGTCACAACTACACCAGTGCAGTTTTAGCCTGTTTTTGAACCTCCTCCTCTGCAGGATTTAAGTAATGTTACACTTTTAGGAGTTGGTAGTTTTATTAGAATTTGATGTAACTGTTATGGCATACCTTTTTATTTTATTTCACACCTCATAGTATTTTGTAGAGTCATATACTGCAGATGCTGCACATTTGTGGGTTTGTACTTTGTGGTTTTGCTTATTTGTGTCATAATTATTGTGTCAACTCTGGTGCATCATGGTGTACGTTGGTCTCTGTTTTGTGGTCGTGCTGGTGTAGGCCCATGGAGTAAAATGTGAGTGGTCACATATGCTTGCTTGTCTTGCACACTAACTACCTAGATACAGGATATGGACTGTCCAACTCTATTTTCCCAGTTTTTGTAAGTAATTGTTGTCCTTGTGTTTTAATTATGTTTGGAAAGTGTGATACATGTGCTGATGAAGAGCCTGAGTATAAAGAGAAAAGAGATGCTTTATCTTTTAGAGAAAGTGAAGGTTCCTGGATAAGGGACAGGGGAATGAGCAGTGGTTGCAGTTAGATGTCATTTTGGTGTCAGTGATCCAGTGATGCATTTTGTCAACAAATATCCAGACAAAATAAGGGGAAGCATTGAGGTTAATGTTGCATTGAGAGTGAAAATTTGTTGTGTTATTCGCTGTGACCCTTTCTTTGAAATGATGAACAGTGTCTTGTGGGTATGGCTGTAAGTTGAGAAACAGAATTTGTCAGTGATGCTGTGGTGAGCTAAGCTAGTAAAGAGTGGTTTGAAAGCTGTCTGTGAAGTCCAAGAAGCCAGCATTTAAGGTCCTCCTTGTCCTTGATAATGCTGCAGGCCAGATGCAGGATCTTGGTCTCAACCATCAAACTACCCAAGTTGAGAATCTCTCCAGTACTCTCACCTCAATCCTGCAGCTTCTTAGCCAGGGTATCGTCACAGCATTCAAGAGGACATTTGCCACACTTCCTGCATTATTTTGGATGCACATGAGGATGGGACTTTTGTTAGTATCAGTGGATGTTGAAAATTGACGGCATATGTGCCTGCATGTTAAATGTAAAGGAGGCTTTGTGTAAGCTGAAGTCTGTGGCTGTGTGTAGCTGCTGGAAAAAGTTTTGGCCTGAAGGATTGAACAACCTCTGGAGATTCTCCAACCAGCAGGATGAGTAAGGCACACTCTCATGTTAGCCCATAAAGATCCAGGAGAAGGATTGGAGGAAGTTGATATCCAGGAAGTTCTCAGACACTCATGCAGCAGGTGTAACTGCAGAGGATCTTGAACATTGAATGCTGGAGAAAACAGAAGATGTAGATTCTGAGATTCTGATGCTGTTGCAAGGAGGTCTCAGCTGATACCATTGCTCTGTAGGAAGGCCTCCAAACAGCATACGTCTCTCATGTCTTGGAGTTCAACTTTTTCGTGGCTATATGCCTAGTTTTAAGCTCGCAATGGCTGTTTTGGCACCATGCAAGGAGGTGTCTAAGGACATACAGAAGTAGCAGATCAATCACAGCTTACCTCTTTCATTACTGAGTCTTCTGTCTACCCTTTGCCATACATTCTTTGACATTTAATCAGTCAGACAACATTTATCCAGGGGCACTGATGTCATTCCAGTCAACACCAACCCAAATGTTTTTATGTTTATTAATTATTGAGTTGCCTATTGTCATGCTTCATCTGTTTTTGGTCCTGTAACCCCATTTTTCCCATAATTTCTTAACTTTGCATGATGAAATGTAACCATTTGTCATATTTTTCAAGAATATTACCCCATGGAAAAGTTGTGCTGTAACACAAATTAACTGCTCAGCTAGCTGGTAAAAAATTAATACCGAAGGTGTTGTGAAAGTACTGGATGAACTAAGCTGGCAGATTTAGTTGTAAACAGCTGAGTGGTACTGTACAGTCATGCCAGCATGGTGTGAAAATTCATATGTTTATCAAAATCCAGTTTTACCTTACACCATTTTTCCCCTGTTTTGCATTTTTAATTGCGAACACTTTTGGGATGCAACTAATTCTGTGCAGAGAATTCCTTGGGAAGCTAAATCGCTCAGGTAGTCAAGAAATGCTTGGTTACAAACTTCATAGGTTCATTATTGTAATGAGGTTGTGATACAGTATCAGAAATTGTATTTGAGTTCTTGTTAAAAAGTTGCAACTTCCTGTTATTCACGTGGTCTGACGCAGGTACACCTTTTTGGATTTTGTCTGTCCGTCTGTAGAGGCTGTTGTGTTCATTATGTTCTTTTTAATAAATGTGTATTGAAATTGAGTATAAAAGTTCCCCAGACTGAATAAAGGGGAAGCATATTCTTCAGAAACATTGGTGTGTCTTTGTAAGACTGCATTGTTTCAGATCCAAGAGGATGGTAATCTTCTTGCTTCAAAATATAGTAATTTCACACCTCAGTTGGTGTGTGCTGTTTGCATGTCTGTGGATCTGGCTGTCCATGTTTCATTTTGAGAACTACGGAACAAATCGTGATGATTTTTGGTGATATGAGCATGATTGTTTGAGGTAATCTCAAGATCTCTTGCTAAATTTTGTACTCATTTGGTAATAACAAGATGGTAGACATTTACAAGTCAACATTGCATGAGTCCCAGAAGACGTTAAAGATTCAATACACAGGTACTTGTGAGGTGGAAGCTGCACAGATGGTTCTTAAATGTTGTATGGTGATACCTTTGAAAAATACGCAGTGACTTTTTGTAAAATGTGAAAACAGAATTGAGACTGCCTGCATACATCTGGTGGTGTCTCATTTTCTTCTTCAGTGATTATTACTTTTTGAGATTTGTAGACTTTCAGGGAAAACACCCGAGCATGAAGTGTAGTAATCAGAGATTAACAGTTTTTAAAAATTTTACCCTTTTAATGCATCTTAACCTGATGTGTGTTTGATTTTTGGGGAATATATTGTACCTTTTTCTTAGTTGTGCTGGCTTGAATAATTTTTAAGGTCATTGAAATTTCTGGAAACTGGATCTTTTAAAAATGAAATAACTTAATAATCATGACTGCATGAATGAAATTGCTTTTCACTGTTGGGTTATAAATTTACATTACATACATGTTGGCTGTCAGCCAAAAGTTATTTATCTGATTGAGGGTGGTATATATTTGATTTATAAACAGCATTATTTCTGTCAAGGTAGCAGGAAAAAAAGTACATGTATGTAGATTCTTTGTATTTTGGTATGGATTACACCTTACCAGTCGTGTTGTGCCCATGTTTTACATTGAACCCTTGGATGAAGTTGTTTTGATATATCTAGTCTTCTTTGTCTTCCTCCCCCTCCCTTCCTCTCCCCCCCAACTGTGGTTCTGCACCTTGGTTCCAGTGTTCACCACCCCAGCAATGCTAGCAGGATTAATATCTTTCAGTTTTTAGGCATGTTTGCCACATTGCAAAAAATGACTTAGGCGTGTCATGTCTGTATATCTGTATGGAACAACTCTGCTCCCACAGGACAAATTTTTATGAAATTTCATATTCGAGGATCTTTTGAAAATTAGGTTTTATTCATGTAAAACAAGAAAAATGGGCACTTTACATTAAGGCATATGTACATTTATAATAATATCTTGTTGCATTCTTCTCAGAATGGGAAATGTTGCAGACAAGAGTTGTAGAGAAAATCCAAACAAACATTTTATGTTCAGTAACTTGTTTCCAATAATCATACCATTTATGAGAAAATGTGGACAAATATGGTGGAACTGGGCAGGCCACAGATGGCAATATAATATGGCTAATGTGCATTGCATGCTGGCTAACTAAGGCTACAGACACATACTCAGAATATGTAATACTTTTTGCGTTCCCATGACAGTTGTTATGTGAATGTGCCTCAATGTTATGTTATATGTACATTGCCTGTCTTGTTAGGTATTGGAACAGTTCTTTTTGGAGGGAGATGTTTTGCATGGAAGATGTCTTGTGTATATGCCATTGACATTGTTTAAAGTGTGGCTAACATTGTCACTGGCTGTATGTGTATTTTTCTCATAGAAATAATCTTGTATTTGAAGTTAGTACTTAGTTGAATTATGGCAATAATTAGTTTTGGTAGAAGATCTTGCAGTGGAATGTAAGGTGCTAAACTCACTGTTGATGAATATTCAGAATATTCATGTCTTATTGATTTATACATGGTTGCTGACATTTCAGAGGAACTGGTTGCCTCCATCTACAGGATCTAAAGGATAGGTGAGATAAGAGATATAAGTGACCAGTAGGATGGCAGGGTGTTGACTTATGCCACAAAAGTGCTGTACTTTTCAACAGCTCTTCTACAATTTGTCATGGACAAGGCTACTGTCGGGGTTCAAATGGAATGGCAGGGGTGGGGGAGCTGGATTTCGTTCGCCTGAAAGAAGTTAGAAATCCTGAATTTTGTGCTTCTGGTTATTTAATACGTTTTTGCCCACTTAATTTGTTGAAATGCATGATTTTGCTTCCAAAATCTTGGCAGGTATGTGTCAACAATATGGAGATGCAAGCTGTCATCAAGTTTTTTTCCTGCAAGGCAAGGCGCTGAAGGAAATACACGCCATTCTGACAGAAACATTAGGGGAACATGCACCATCATATGCCACTGTCAAAAACTGGGTGGCCTAGTTTAAACATGATTTTTCCACCTGTGATGTGCCTCGTCCTGGACGACCCTAAACAGTGACCACCACGGAGATTATTGATCAAATTCATGAGCTAATCTTGGAAGACCGCCGGATTTCAGCTAAATCAATAGCTGAGCAACTGGGCATTTCACGTGAGCTGGTTGGGTCCATCATTCATGAAGATTTGGACATGTGGAAGCTCTCCGCAAAGTGGGTCCTGAAATGCCTGAATGCGGATCCAAAATGTCAGTGGTGCCAGTCGTCTGAGCAACTTTTGGAATTTTTTCAGTGCGATCCAAATGATTTCCTGTCACAATTGGTTACCGTGGACGAAACCTGGTTACATCACTATGACCCAGAGACAAAGCAACAATCAACGGAGTGGCGGCATAGCGGCTCACCCTGCCCCCAAAAATTCTGAGTGCAAAAATCCGCTGGGAAAGTTTTCGCCTAAATTTTTTGGGATCAAGACAGCATCCTCCTTATTGATTATCTTCCAAAGGGCCAAACTGCTGCTAGACCTTTCAGGTCTAGCAGTAGTTCAGACCTTTCAGCATTTTAAAGTTGCCAAGAATGTGTTTGACAGCTTTTTGTACTCTGAAGTGGATTAAACCTTTACAGTCTTGTGTAACTTTTGCACAGTGTGATGTACTGGAATTGGAAATACACCCAACCCTTAACAGACCATGGTGAATGAATGAATG
>Ga0131853_10014894_pt1 | contig 14235 bp, 15 predicted proteins | sample TergutLab28metaG_FD_92764 | JGI IMG/M metagenome (GOLD analysis project Ga0131853, IMG submission 92764) | Labiotermes labralis P1 segment gut microbial communities from Petit-Saut dam, French Guiana - Lab288 P1 (version 2) (version 2) | ecosystem: Host-associated > Arthropoda: Insects >... | reverse complement strand
CCGCTTTGGGAGTGGCTTCCGAATCCGTTTTTGGGATTCGGCTAATGCCACCCCTGTGAAAACCGTCCAAGAAAACGAGCCGTCTGTTGGCGAAGTTTGATTGGGTACGGTTGACCGCTGGCGTTTGCAACCATAGGCGACCGGGATTGGTAAGGGCAGAGCCCTTTCCGCCCGTCCGGCAGGGCAAAAGCTCGCCGCCTCAGCGGAAAAAAGGTTTTAGGGCTTCGCCCTATAAACCCTGCGCCCGTTGGGCGCAAGAATTTTGTTAAAACTTTTTTCAAAAGTTTTTCGGTCTAAGGCGCGTCGCGCCTTAACCCCGCGCCCGCAGGGCGCTATATATCCAAATTCACAACCTGTTTCGCATGTTCCTCAATAAACTCGCGCCGCGGCTCAACTTTATCGCCCATCAAAATACTAAATATCTCGTCCGCCGCAACGGCGTCTTCCATCGCAACCTGCAACATAATCCGGGTCTCCGGATTCATGGTGGTTTCCCAAAGCTGATCGGGATTCATCTCCCCCAAACCTTTATAACGCTGAATATTCGCATCTTTCCCGATTTCTTCAAGCGCCGCCGCGAGTTCTTTATCATTGTAAGCATATCTCATGTTTTTTCCGCGGCTAACCTTATAAAGCGGCGGTTGCGCGATGAAAACGTGCCCCTCCTCAATCAGCGGGCGCATAAATCGGAAAAAAAACGTCAAAATAAGCGTGCGAATATGCGCGCCGTCAACGTCCGCGTCCGCCATAATTACAACTTTACCGTATCGCAGTTTGTTTATATCGAAATCTTCGCCGATTCCCGCTCCAAGTGCGGTTATAACAGGCATAAGCTTATCATTTCCGTAAACTTTGTCAATCCTCGATTTCTCAACGTTCAGCATTTTCCCCCAAAGCGGCAAAATCGCTTGGAATTGACGGTCTCTGCCTTGCTTCGCCGAGCCGCCCGCAGAATCTCCCTCGACAATATAAATTTCGGTATATTGCGTGTCACGGCTACTGCAATCCGCCAATTTCCCCGGCAACGAACCGCTTTCAAGCGCGGTTTTCCGCCGAGTCAACTCCCGCGCTTTGCGCGCCGCTTCTCTTGCACGATTGGCGGTTAATGCTTTATCGATTATATTCCGCGCAACGGCAGGATTTTCCTCCAAAAACGCGGCAAGTTTATCATTAACCATATTTTCAACAACGCCGCGCATTTCCGAGTTGCCAAGTTTCGTTTTCGTCTGCCCCTCGAATTGCGCTTCCATCACTTTAACGCTGATAATGCAGGTAATTCCCTCGCGAACATCCTCGCCGCTTAACGATTTGTCATTTTCCTTAATCATATTATTCTTTTTCGCGTAATCGTTCAAAACCTTAGTAAGCGCGGACTTAAATCCGGTCTCATGCGTTCCGCCCTCAGACGTGTTTATGTTGTTCGCGAAACTTACAAGATTCTCGCTGTAACTATCGTTGTATTGCAACGCAATTTCCGCCTCACAAGTTTCACGACTTGTCGAAAAGTGAATAACGTCGACATGCAAAGGCTCCTTACTGCGGTTAATATACTCGACAAACGAGCGAATTCCGCCCTCATAGTGAAACTCTTTCGTCCGTCCGTCGGGTCGCTCGTCGGTTAAAACAATTCTAACGCCGGCGTTCAAAAACGCTTGCTCACGCAGGCGGTTCTTCAAAATATCATAGTCGTATTCCAGGTCTTCAAACACTTCGTGGTCCGGCTTAAAATGAACCTTTGTTCCGGTTTTATCGGTGGTTCCGATAATTTTCAAATCCTCGCACTTCTCGCCCCGCTCATAGCGTTGATAGTGAATATTGGTTCCGTCATAAATTTCAACTTCCAAATATTCCGAAAGCGCGTTAACAACCGACGCGCCAACACCGTGCAACCCGCCCGAGACTTTATATCCGCCGCCGCCGAACTTTCCACCCGCATGAAGAATGGTAAACACAACCTCAACGGCAGGCAACCCCGTTTGCGCCTGTATTCCCGTCGGAATTCCCCGCCCGTCATCGGTAACGGTAATGGAATTATCCTCGTTTATCTTAACCTCAATGGTCGAGCAAAATCCCGCCAACGCCTCGTCAATCGCATTGTCCACGATTTCGTAAACAAGATGATGAAGCCCGCGAGATGATGTGCTTCCGATATACATTCCGGGGCGCTTTCGAACAGCCTCAAGCCCCTCAAGAACTTGAATCTGACTCTCGTCATACTGATTTTCCTCCGACACCGCGGACATATTTGAAACCTGATTAATCTCATCCATTAGCTTCACTCTCCTTGAATTTAAGCTTAACGCCCGTATCGCCGCTCACCCTGCCAAGCAAGGCTTTTGCCGATATATTTGTAATGTATACCATGCTTTGTTTATCGTTTGAACATATTACGAACGATTTCGGAAGCGCGCCGGGCGATACATCTTTCACAAACCCTTCCGTTTCCATGGTTTTCAAAAAATCCTTTGTAATCCGCGAAATCGTGGTTGTTGTTTCCAAATCCAAAATAGCAATAACGTCCTTTTCACGCACCAAAACATCTTGTCCAAGATGCAGATACATAGGCATCAATCCTTTGATATATATTTTACCATAAGGACATATATTTAGCAAGGAAAATTTAATAATTTTCCGCCTTTTTACACATAATAATATATCATAGGCAGAAAGGCGGGAAACATTTGAAAAACAATGATTTTTTTACCCAAAATGACGGCATTCCCTTAGGTTTAGGAATGGCGCTTTCGCAAAACGGCGAAGCAATGACATTTTTCGTCAATTTATCAGACACGGAAAAGCAAAACATCATCGACCGAACCCACGATATCAAATCCAAAGACGAAATGCGGCAATTTGTGGATACCTTAGCTTAAAAAAAGAGCAATATTCCCTTGGGAATATTGCTCTTTTAATTTCGCAAATATTTTAATTCATCATGCTTGCCGGATCGATTTGTCCGCCGTTTCGCAGAACTTCGAAGTGCAAATGCGGTCCGTCCGCGCTCTCGCTAATCGCCGTTCCGCCAACACCGCCGATAATATCGCCCGCGTCAACCCTCGTGCCTGCCGATATAAAATCGACGCTTTGCAAGCTTGCGTAAAGCGTTTGAAGCCCGTCGCCGTGGTCGATTACCACAACCACCCCCAACATATCATCCTCAAAGACACGTTCAACCACGCCCGCCGCCGCCGCGCGAACCTGCGTTCCAAGCGGGGCGTCTATGTCGATTCCTCTATGCACTCGCCAATCGTTCATGGTGTTGGAAAACACAAGATTGTCTCCCGAAAATTGCTTAATAACATTTCCGTTCACCGGCATTCGAAGCGACGTCACTGCCGGTATAGGCTCAATCACCGACTCTGTAATGCCTACCGGAATCGCCGCGACAGGCGCAACCTCGGGTGAACGATTTACATCTTCCTCAATGTATTCTTCCTCGTCTTCATATTCGTCCGAATACGTCATCTCGACAAACGCAGGCTCGTCCAACACTGCATTCATACTGTCCATAACCGATCTTGACATATTCCTAATCACCACCGACGTTCCGACAATTGTTACGCAGGCAAAAAGGATTATGTAAAATCCTCGGGTTGTCAAAAGCTTTTTAATATTCATTTAAATAGCACCTCCAAAACAAGTGTTGCCATATTTTGGACGCATTATACAAAAAAATTGTTGACAAAATTAATGACAAGTGATATTATAGTAAAGGTTTTGCAAATTATATTGCGTTGTTACGTATTGATTTTGCGTCAAATTGCGTGAGATTTCGTCGAAACGAACCCCTAAAAACCGCAGGCGTATGGGGTATACGTTGAGGATTTTTCGCGGGTGAAGTTTCGGCGGAAGATTGCGTGATTTGACGCAAAATACGCGCCCGTAGCTCAGCTGGATAGAGTATCAGACTACGAATCTGAGGGTCGGATGTTCGAATCATCTCGGGCGTGCCACGAAAGAAGTCAATTGCTTACAAGCAATTGACTTCTTTTATTTTGTGTGATATATTGCTTTCAAACGGAAAATATATAAACGGAAAGGATGATACATATGGCAAGTAGAATTGTTAAATCTTTAATTGACGAAAAAGTTGAAAATTTCAAGTTAGCATTCCAAAAAACTTCATTCGGACTGTTCTACGACGAGAAAAAGCAAGAGCTTATTCATCCGGGAGAAAAAGGTACATATTGTGAAAGCATAGCTAAAGATTTTTTGCGTCCATTTATCCCCCAAAGGCTTGATATAGGAACAGGTTTTATAATTAATGCTTACGACGAGGTAAGCACGCAGTGCGATATCGTGATTTACGACGCAAAAAATACTCCATTGATAGAAAACGACCAAAAACAACGATTCTTTCCTGTGGAAACCGTCGTCGCCGTCGGCGAAATAAAATCGGGCAAAAAAGCAATAAGCCGAACCGAACTTAAAGAAATAGTTAATAAATTAGCAAAAATTAAAAAAATGAATAAATTGAAAGGGATTTCTAATAGTGAAAATGATCATTCACACAAATTTGACAAAAAAGATCCACGAGATAGTCTCGCTACTTTTTTAATATGCAACGACATTACTCGTAAAGAAAAAATCGCAAGTGAAATGTCTGATTTATATGAAAAAGATTATATTCGCGACGATTATCTTTCATTTGCCTTGTTTATCGAAGGCGGTGTTTTATCGCATTCGCACGACGACGGAAAAGGCGACAAAGGAATAGCCCCATATCCTGTTATTAAGAATTGCTCATCAGAATGGTGCTTTAAAGAAAAGCTGCATTTTCACGAGACTTGCCATTATTTATGGCAGACTACCAGTCTAGCATATATTTATACGCCGGACATAATTTCATATCTTAGAGATTAAGAAAGGTCTTAACTTTTCCTTCACTTTAAAGTAATTGACTTCTTTTATTTTATATGCTACACTGGTTTCAAATGAAAACCGAAAGGATGAAAGAAATGAAAATCGATCCATATTTGCACTTTAACGGAACCTGCGCCGACGCAATCGCGCTATACGAAAAAGCGTTCAATGTCAAAACGTCTGAAATCATGAAATACGGCGATGCGCCGCCGGAGGAAGGGCACCAAATACCGCCGGGAACGGAAAATTTCATAATGCACGCAACTCTTCCAATCGGCGACAACGGAGTTATGCTCTGCGACGTGCCGCCCGATTATGCGATGCAAACCAGCACCGCTGTGTCACTTCATGTTGCTTTAGACAATAAAGAAAGCGCGCAAGCGGCATTCGACACATTGAAAGAGGGCGGCGAGGTTGGAATGGAGCTTCAAAAGACATTCTGGAGCGAATATTTCGGCTCGCTAACCGACAAATTCGGAATAAGCTGGATGATATCCATATAACAAACAAACCCCTGCCAACCATTGGTTGACAGGGGTTTTAATTTGTTAATTCCGCGCGATTTCTCTAAACAACGCCTCGTTCCGCACTTCGCCGATTATCAAAACATCGGCAAGTCCATTCTCCAACAATAAAGCGTTCAACATATACGCCCGAATTTGGTCTTCGCATTGCGTGTCAGTTGGAATTCGCAGCCAAACATATCTCCGCAACCTGCCGAATCTGTCGGTGTCGTTTCCGTCCGCCTCAAGCCAAATGATTTGTCCGCCAATAAGTTCTCTAACAAACTCGGTCGCCTCGTCCGCGCCCGGCTCGCCCACCTCCGGCGCGTCAACGCCGATAAATCGCACTCGCTCGCCGTTTTCCAAAACAATCGTATCGCCGTCAATCACCCGCGCGACAACTGCCTCTGTCAAACCGTACGGAATTTCAATTTCCGCGGGCGGCACAGGAGTTCGCGACGGCACAAACGTGATTACAACCGTCCGACGATACGCAACCCACTCAACACTCGCCCCCGTCGCCTCGGCAACAAATCGAAGCGGAACCATCGTCCGCTCGTTATACAACATCGCCGCAACGTCAAGTGTAACAGGATCGCCGTTAACTAAAGCAGTAGTAGAGTCGATAGGAATTTCTATCCTAACACCATATTTTGCTCCAATTGCCGTTCTTGTGTCGTTATCCCACTCAATTTCCATTCCCAACGCCTCAAATATCGCGCGAAATGGAACGAGCGTACGATCATTCTCGATAATCGGTGCGACATCGAACATTAACCTCTCGTCGTTAAGATAAACTTTGATTGCCGGTTGCCAAACCCAAGTGTCAGCGTGGATTGATCCGTCATAATATCGCATTAGCTCGGCGGAAGTAAACACAAACTCACCTTGTGGATTGTCAACTGTTCCGTTCCCAACATTTTGCCAGTAACCTGTAAATTCATAAGTTTGCGGTACAAATGGTAAATTGGCATCGCCAAAACGACTCCAAACAAAATTAAAATTTTCTCCCAATGCAAGCCTGTTTAAAGAAGATGTGCTGCTAAACATACCAAGCCCTTCGCCACTAGAACCGCCACCGGCAACAGGCAATTCAGGTCCAGCCATGTCCCATACACTACTAGTATCCCAACCTGATAAATCTAAACTTGTTAAATTACTTGCCCCCGCAAACATACTACCCATTTCATTAACGTTGCTAGTATCCCAGTCAGATATACCTTCTATATTTTCTAAATTCCATGCATTGCTAAACATTTCGCTCATATCCATTACATTGCCTGTATCCCAATCATACAAATTAAGATGTGTTAAGCCATCAGAACCTGCAAACATACGGCTCATATTTGTTACGTTACTTACACTCCAACTTGACAAATCCAAACTTGTTAGATTATTTGTTCCGCTAAACATTCCACTCATAATTTTTACATTGCTAGTATCCCAATCAGTCAATCCTTCTATATTGGTTACTCCACTACCCGAAAACATTCCGCTCATATCCTGCACTTTCCTTGTATCCCAGCCACTTGTATCGAGATTTATTAGACCAAATGACCAAAAAAACATACTGCCCATGTCGATAACGTTACTGACATCCCAACCAGATAAATCGAGATTTGTTAGATGCCGCGTACTTCGAAACATAGATCTCATACTTTCTACATTGCTCGTATCAATATAATCTAATCCTTCTATTTCGCTTAAATTTTGAAAACCGGCAAACAAACCATCTAAATATGAGCCTCCAACAATTGGATCAGTAAAAACAATTCTTAAAACACTGCCAGGAATGCTATTCCAAGGGCTATTCCATATGTCATTCCAATTAAGAAAGCCTCCGCCTATCGTCAATGTACCATCACTATACTGCCATGGCAGATTGCTACCATTTTCGGTGACTGTTCCATAAGCGGTCACCGTCGCTTCCGCTCCCGCGCCAAATCCCGCCGGCACAAGCGCGGCAACCAACGACAGAACAAGCGCAATCGCCCAAAGTTTCCTTTTCATCTCCCGTTCCTCCTCCAGCTTTCTCTCTAACCGCTATCATACCACACTTCTCCCGATTTTGCAATGATTTTGTTGACTTTGCCCGCTCCATACTATACAATAGATCCGAAAGGACGTGAATTTTTATGAAAATCGCGGCGCAGCTTTTCACCGTGCGGGATTTTTTGAAAACGCCCGACGATATTTACGCAACTTTGAAAAAACTCAAACAAATCGGATATAACGTCGTGCAAGTGTCCGCCATGGGCGCGATTGACCCGGAACTTTTCAAAAGCTTTATCGACGAACTCGGCATTGAAGTGTGCGGAACACATTCAACGTTTGACAGGATTATAAACGACACCGCCGCGCTAATCGACGAGCATAAACTTTGGAACTGTCCAAACGTCGGAATCGGCGTTCCGCCCGAAGATATGCGGGACGGCGATGGTTTAAAACGATTTGCCGAGTTAATCGAAAAACCCGCCAAACTAATATCGGACAGCGGACTGAAATTCACATACCACAATCATCATTTCGAGTTTAAAAAGTTCGGCGACAAAACCGGCATGGATATTTTGCTGGAAAACACCGATCCGGAAACGTTTAAAATACTGGCGGATATTTACTGGCTGCAAGCGGGCGGAATCGTTCCGACGGCGTTTTTGCAAACACACGCCGAACGAATCGACTTCGTGCATTACAAAGATATGTATATAACCGACGACGGGCGGCAAGAGATAACCGAACTTGGGAACGGAAACATCGACTGGGTTTATATCACCGAAGTTTGCCGCAAAATTGGCGTGAAATATGTGGCAATCGAGCAAGACCACAACTGGGCGGACGGAAATTCTATAAACTCGCTTGAAACAAGTTATAATTATTTGGAAAATATAATCAGACAATAAAAAAAGCGGGCTATTCGCCCGCTTTATCTTTTATCAACGTATCCAATTCTTCCACAAAGGTGTTCAAATCGTTAAATTCCTTATACACCGACGCGAACCGCACATAAGCAACCTGATCGAAAGTTTTAAGCTTTTCCATAATCATTTCGCCGATTTTTTTAGATGTGACCTCACGTTCCATGGAATTATAAATTTTCGTCTCGATCTCGTCAACAAACTCCACCATTTGCGACAAAGACACCTGACGCTTCTTGCAAGCACTCATAAGTCCGTTCAAAATTTTATTGCGGTCAAAAGGCTGACGAGAGTTATCCTTCTTTAAAACGACAACCGGAATCGTCTCGATTTTTTCGTATGTCGTAAATCGCTTACCGCATTGCAAACACTCTCGCCTACGGCGAATGGCGGCGTTATCTTCGGTTGCGCGCGAGTCGATAACCTTACTGTCAAAATATCCGCAAAATAAACATTTCATTTGTGTCGTCACCTCTGAATATACAATATATGTTGTCTTACTTTGAGCAGTATACCATATATTCGACAAAAAAGGAAGTGTTTTACCAAATTTGTCGCAGAAATGTAATATTTCTTTTGTCAAGAACCGGTCCTTAACAATCCGGCATTTGAGACTTAGATTGCGAAAGACCACGCAAGCGAAGTCTCAAACGAAGGGTTTCCCAAGAGAGCAAGGTGATCTTTACCACAGCTCGATTGGCTGAAACCTACCGTAAGGACAAAGTCCTTGCGCACCAACTGTCAAGGCACACGCCCACAGAAACAGTCTCTGAAATGTTCGCCGCCGCAGCGGCAAAAGGTTTTTAGGGCAAAGTCCTAAGTCCTCGCCCCCATGTGCGAAAAAACATAAAAAAAGAGCCTTACGGCTCTTTTTTGTAAGATTGACAAGTTAGCTTTTTCTAGCGTTCCAACGGCGGAGAAAGAATAATGCCGTTACGGCAGCCGCCAATATTGCGATCATTTTTTTCATAACAATTCCCCTTCCCTCTTTTGTAAATTTGCTCTCTTACTTTATTAGACGACGATTCTAACAATTTGTTCCATAAAATCTTAAATATTTTGCCGAAAATAAGCATATATATTTGAACATACTGATTTAGGAGGCAATTTTATGAAGAAAATCATTGCGATAACGTTAACATTTATTATGGTTTGGAGCATTTCCGCGCTTGCGACGCAACATTCGTTCAGCGACGTTCACACGGTGCGGCAAGGCGAGTCGTTGTATCTAATAGCCGCGCGGCACGGTACAACCGTAAGCCGCGTTCGGCAGCTTAATCCTTACCACGGCGAGAGAATTTATCCGGGACAAAATTTAATCGTTTACCGAAGCTTTTTTGACACCGGATTAAATTTTATCACATACAAAGTCGCGTATGGTGATACTGTCGGCGCGATTGCCGAGCGGTTCGGGGTGAGTATTGACTCGATTTCGGCGGTGAATTCCGACATTAACATTGATTTGATTTATCCCGGGCAAAAAATCAATGTTTTGGCGGATTTTATGGAACACCGAGTCGTACGCGGTGACACGCTTTACGAACTTGCGCAAGCGTATGGCACAACGGTTGAGTTGATTCAAGATTTTAGCGGAATCAGCTCGAACTTCCTGCGAATCGGGCAATTTTTGAATATTCCGTCGCACGAGCAAAGGCAAATTATTCGCCCGCACATACCGTGGACGGTTAATTTAAGCTCGTATGAGCCGACGACCACTTATACCACGCACGTTGTGCGCGCGAATGACACCGCGTGGAACATTGCGATAATGTTCGGCATTCCATTGCGTGAACTTCTATATACCAACGATTTGTACGCCGATGCGCGGATTCGTGTGGGACAAACGCTTCGAGTACCTGTTCATCATATTCCGCTGCGTGAAACGCCGGGCAGTCAATACGGCGAATATCTCGATTGGTGGACAGAAGCGCAGTATTTGTTCCCGATCATGCAAACCGCGACGGTGGTTGATTTTCACACCGGGGCGGCGTTTAATGTTCGCCGCACAATCGGCGCGAATCACGCGGACGTTGAGCCGCTTAGCGCGCGGGACACTGAAGTCGCGCGGTCAATTTGGGGCGGATATTCGTGGGACGCGCGCCCTGTTATCGTTGAGGTTGAAGGCCGACGGATTGCGGCGGCGGCGTCGTTTTTCCCGCACGGCGTATGGTATGTTTCGGGCAACGATTTTAACGGACATTTTGATATTCATTTTCGAAACAGCGCGTGGCACTCAGATGGCAGGGTTGACGCCGATCATCAGGCGAACGTCCGTCGTGCCGCCGGGCAGTAAATCTTGAAAACGCACCCTAATATTGCCGTGTGAACTGAAAAATGGATGCGCCTTACAACTGCAAGCACCTAAATTTTTTTGGAAATTTAGGTGCTTTTTTGTTGCGATAAAAAATTTCACCTCGTCAAAAATAATGTTGGAGGCAAAAAATTTCGGAGGTGAAAAATATTTTAAAGTTCAAAAGTTCATTAAATATGATTGCATTTTTTGTAATATTTTATTCAATTTTTGCAAATGTTTCAATTATCGTGCAAGCGGAAGCAAGCGAAAGTGCCGATATTCAACCGACAGCGCAGGAGCGTAAAATGCTTAAATTAGTCAACGCCGCGCGAGGTGAGCGCAAGCTTTCGCCGCTTGCGGTTGACTTGCAGCTGACGAAAATCGCGCGGCTTAAGGCGGAAGATATGATTGCGAACGGATATTTCGCGCATCATTCGCCGACATATGGTTCACCGTTTGAGATGATGAAAAGTTTCGGCGTAACATATACGTCGGCGGGGGAAAACATTGCGGAAAACCGCACGGTTGCGGGCGCGCATAGTGCGCTTATGCTCTCAAACGGACATCGGGCGAATATTTTGAACGAAAGGTTCAATCGAATCGGAATCGGCATTATCGACGGTCCGCGGGAGTTTATTACAATCGTGCAAATGTTTGTTCAGAGCGCTCCGTAAGGAGTGCTTATTTTTTTATTGCAATTATGACAAATTTGTCGTATAATTGTCGTATAATAAACGTAATAACATATATGAGGTGATCATTCATGAAAAAAAGAATGTATAAAATCGAAGAGGGCAAGAAGCTGTGCGGTGTTTGCGGTGGGATTGCTGAATATTTCGATTGGGATCCCGGTATTGTGCGAATCATTTGGGCTTTGATGTCATTTTGGGGACCGGGATTAATTGTGTATATTATTGCGGCAATCGTTTTGCCTAATAAAAGTGAGGTTGTTTAATTATGTATTTAGCGAGTGAGAAGAGATATGATTCCATGCAGTACAATCGTTGCGGCAAATCGGGGTTGAAATTGCCCGCGATTTCGCTGGGGCTTTGGCATAATTTCGGCGAGGTTGACGCTTTATCGAATATGAAAGAGATGTTGTTTACGTCGTTTGACAACGGGATTACGCATTTTGATATTGCCAACAATTACGGCCCTCCTCCGGGAAGCGCGGAGACTAATTTTGGCGCGATTATGAAAAGCGACCTAAAACCTTATCGTGACGAGCTTATTATTTCGTCAAAAGCGGGCTATCTTATGTGGCCGGGGCCGTATGGCGAGTGGGGTTCGAGAAAATACATAACCGCAAGCGCCGACCAAAGCTTAAAGCGCACGGGGCTTGAATATTTCGACATTTTTTATTCTCACCGATTTGACCCTGATACCCCCCTTGAGGAGACCGCGCTTGCGCTTGATAGTTTGGTTCGCGCCGGCAAGGCGTTATATGTCGGCGTTTCGAGCTATAACAAAGAGCAAACCGCCGAGATTTATAAAATTTTCAAAGAACTTAAAACGCCGTTTGTGATTCATCAGCCGTGCTATTCGATTTTCGAGCGGTGGATTGAGACCTACGGACTGAAAGGTTATGCCGCGGATGATGCGGAGATTGGAATTATCGCGTTTTGTCCGTTGCAGCAGGGAATGTTGACTGATAAGTATTTAAACGGAATTCCGTCAGACTCCCGCGCGGCATCAAAAACTGGATTTTTGCAAACAAACCAAGTTACGCCCGAGCGGGTTGCGCAAATTGAGAAACTTAACGCAATCGCGCAAAATCGTGGGCAAACGCTGGCGCAAATGGCGTTGGCGTGGGTTCTGCGGGATGGGAAGGTTACGTCGGCGTTGATTGGAGCAAGCAAAACTTCGCAAATTATCGAAAACTTGGGCGCGATTAAAAATATTACGTTTACGAAGGACGAATTGGATGCGATTGATGGGATTGCTAACTAAAGAAGGGTGTGTTATTATGTGCAAGAGATTAATTTTGGTTGTGTTGGCACTTGTTATGGTGACGACGTTGACCGGTTGTTTTGATATTTTAGATGATATCTTCGGCGGCGTATATGATACGTATGATTCGTATGATATGCCGGACGGCGTGGAGATAAGCGATCATCCGTTGGTCGGAACTTGGGCTTGGGACGGCAACGGAAGTTGGCAATACATCTTCGACGGCGACGGCACGGGAACACGCGGAATTTTCCCGGACATCGAAACGTTTCGGTGGTCAATTCCGGAGGCCGGTCATATAACCATGAATATAAGAGGCGGAATGCGCGAACAATGGAGTTATACTATAGACGGCGCTGTGTTTACGTTGGACAGCCGACAGGTTGCAGGCGTGACGTATAGCTATGTAAGAATCGATAGCTTGGCGTCAAGACTGGAGCAAGTTGATCCGGATTTGGTAGGCACTTGGGTTTGGGACAGCAATTATACTTACACTTACGTTTTTTATGCTGACGGAACGGGAACGCGTGGTTTTTATCCGTTTGCGAGCCCGTTTGAGTGGTGGGTTCCCGACGCAGGAATTTTGATGATGGACGCCACCGATACTATGATATTGGAAGCCTGGGATTATACTATAAGCAGCGCGATGAACGGCGAAATGTTTACTATCGTCAGTCGAGGAGACGGCACAACTTTTAGCTATATAAGAACCGATGACTACGCGGATTCGATATTTTAGGCGAGCGAAAGGTGCAATTAAAATTTCCATTATTTTTCTGTTACAATTTTATGAAAATTGTTGAATTTTTTTCGCCTTAGTGGTATACTAAGCATACAATAAATCATAAACGAATTCCCTGTGGAGTTTGTAGATTTTAGCTACTATGTAAAACCAACATTTTACTAATAGGGAGACTTGCTCCGTAATATAGCAAATGCCCCCCGCTGCTTTGCAGCCGGCTAGGGGACTTGCGAAAATGTCGGGCGGTCACCCACCTGTTTTACAGGTTTTTACAATGCTAAAGTTTACGGCTATTACGGGGTATTTTTTTGTCCATTTTCGCATATCTATTGTTGAAAGGATGGTGCGACAATGGATTGTACAATTAACGATTTAAAATCAAAGGAAGTTATCGATATAGATACCGGAGACCGGCTTGGATTCGTCCATGACGTGGAGATTGACGTTGTAAGCGGAAGGCTTGTTTCGCTCGTTGTTCCGGGCGCGTATAAGTTTATGGGACTTTTCGGCAGGGAAAGCGATAACGTGGTTAAATGGGAGCATATCAAAAAAATTGGTGAGGATATTATTTTGATAGAATCGACACCGTCAAATTCCTGCGTGCAATGCGGATAAAAAAGAGCCGAAAGGCTCTTTTTTGTTTTGCGACCTATAGGCGCGTGGTTTTAGGGCTTTGCCTTAAAACCATTATTCAGATGTCTTGGATGGTTTCCGATCGTTCTTGCAGATGGCTGTGGGTTTTGACGGGAATACGGTAGATTGTTTCCGATCAAACATCGCCACAAAACGGCTCATTTTCTTGGGAAACCCTTTAAATGAGACTTGACTTGCGTGTTTTGCAAGTCATAGCCGAATTATGCAGGGGCGTAAGATTCGCAAGGCGAATCCACAGCCATCTGCAAGGACGTGGCATTAGCAAAATTATACTGAGGTTCCAAATCTTCGATTTGGCTAAACCGAAGGATACCT
>Ga0131853_10014892_pt1 | contig 14238 bp, 11 predicted proteins | sample TergutLab28metaG_FD_92764 | JGI IMG/M metagenome (GOLD analysis project Ga0131853, IMG submission 92764) | Labiotermes labralis P1 segment gut microbial communities from Petit-Saut dam, French Guiana - Lab288 P1 (version 2) (version 2) | ecosystem: Host-associated > Arthropoda: Insects >... | reverse complement strand
GTTGATTCTGTGATTTTTTTATATCCGTTTGCATTTTTGTTAATAATTTTAGTGATTTTGTTGGGTGGGGGGGTTGGGGGGTGGGGGTAGATATGGTGACTGGTAGGTGCCGGAATGATCATTGTAAGAAGAAAGGATGGTAAGCAATGAAATCTAAACTATCAGTTGAACTGATACTGCAGTATGAAAAATAACAAGATATGATGCTGTTATGGATGTCATCAGGATTAAGGTTATAGTTACAAGAGTGTGACACCATACAGCTGAGTAGGCACAGTCTTTAAAAATGTTGTCACCCATCTACTAGATTGCATAACATCCACATCCAAGAAGACTAATATTCATATGTACACACTGCTACACTTTGTTCTGAGTCGAATTATTTCCCCAAAAATGTAACAAAAAGTTTTTATTGCTGATAATGTACACTGTGTAACAAATGTGTAGCTATGAAACCTAGTATTGTTTGACCACATCTCACTCTTAAAGAGTGGTCTTCTGAAACAGATTAAGGCAGCAAATTCAAACACTGAACTGGAAGGCTCACTGCATGTAATCAACTCCATGATGCAATGTTCTTCTTGAGAAGCTCATAGTTCCTCAGCTAGTCAAGAAATTCCCCCACATTTTATGGAACCTGAAGTTTCGCAAGAGCCTGTCACTTGTCCCTATCCTGAGCCAGATAAATCTAGTTGACTCCCTCCCAATCTATTTCTTTAAGATCTATTTTAATATTGTTCCATCCATGCCTAGGTCTTCCACATCAACTCTTTCCTTCACATTTACCCACCAAAACCCTGTATGCATTTTTCTTCTCCCCCATACATGACACATACCCAACTCATCTAATTCTCCTGAATTTGATGTTAATAGCCCAAATAATATATGGTAAGAAGTGAAAATCATGAGCTTCCTCATTACATGGGTAGCTTCTTTTTATTACTGAAGAAACAAGAAGCAAGATAACCCTTTTAGGGCTTTAACTGGCTCCAATATGATTTTGTTTCAGTGGTCATTTGCTGTTTTTTTTAAAAGTAAAATTTGTTTTATGACAGATTAAATTAGGATATTAGCAAATTTGTTTACTAAAAGACAACAATTTATTTTCCAGAACTTAACTTGCATAGACGATAAGGAAGTATAAAAAGTTTAGAGAATTATAAAGGCATTTGCTGTAGAGGTGTTGTATAAGGTTTCTTTGGAATATAGGCAACAACAGAAGAAAGCAAATGGAAAATCAAATGTTTTATTATGGTGTCACTTGTATTTGTTAGTGGCTGAAGAAAAATTACAATGTTTTATAATAATATGTAATTAAAATTATCCCTGTATTTATTATACTTAATAAAAGAAACAAATTACATTAGAGTTTCATATTGAGTTTGCAAGGGCACCAACCTTGACTTACCACACATTGTGTCACAGTATAAAAATGCAAAGATTGTTTGTTTGTTTGTTTGTGTGTGTGTGTGTGTGAGAGAGAATGATAAATTGCACTGGACATGTGGGATGTTAAACACTGTAAGAGATATGGTATGAAACATGTAACCAGTCAATGGGTGTGAGAGAATGTTGTGTTCAAACTGCATTTATTTTATTTACTATAGCAAACATAACAGAAAGTGTGAGATTTCAGGTTTCCACTACGGTGTAGTTGAGGCCTTCACTCTTCTCGGATGATGCATATGCACCAGGAATTGGTGACACTACAGTACTGGAGTGAAGATGTGCAATGACCTGGAAGGCAAGGTTTCTGTTCTTCCAGACTACATGTTATGTCATTGGGTAACCAATTCCCAACCTTCTGCAGAAACTGCATTTCTTCAAAACATCAGCAATCTATTACCCACAGACACAGCATTATGGCTCAGGAGAACAAAATCCTCGACCACAGTACTGTGAAAATCTCAGAATTTATGCCAACTTGAAGTTGTTAAACTTTTTTTCTTTTTTTTGGTTCCTGTGAAAATGTATGTTGGAGATTAACTTCAAATATAATAATATAAACAGCTGACTAGATGCAACAATGATGATTTTATTAACAATTTCAATCAGCTCAACATGTTTCAGGCGATAATTTCGCCCATCCTCAGGAGCACTATACTGTGTATACAGGATGAGGTGAACACCTCATCCTGGTCACCAGCAGGCAGCATCATCAGTGCTTTATACCACAAGCTGTAAACACAGTCCAGTGTTCCTGCAGATGGGTGAAATTATCAACTGAAACACGTGGAGCTGATTGAAATTGTTAATAAAATCATCATTGTTGCATCTAGTCAGCTGTTTACATTATTATATCAATGATGCACGGTCACACTAACATCAAATTAACTTCAAAATTAAAAAAAAAAAACACTGCTCAATTACCAAGCAGAAGCTACTATAATGAATTTATTAATAGTAATAATGAACTTTTCTTCAAGGATAATGAAATGCACATGATTAAGATCAAAAGAGGATAGGAGAGGCATGTGAATAAAAAAACTGACAGTGATTTAGTATGAATGAGTGGGAACGGAAGGAATGAATAAATTGAATGCAGTTTCACAGAACTGACAAGCAGAAAGGTCTGTGTCGTAAAGGAATACAGAGTTATGCATAAAGAAGTTGTTACTGTATTATACACATAAATTAACAGTGTGAAACTGAAATCAAACTCATCCTCAGTAAAAATTTGGGAGACAAAACCCTTATGTCAGCTATTGAAACCTAGCATGCTCCAATGTTAAACTAAAGATATTAATATAATGAAAAGGAAGATACATTCATAATTTTATTTTAAAAAGTAACATTTCAAATATATAGTTCAACTTCCTCATTATTGGTGAACCCATTTCAATTAAATTAAGCGGTAAGACATTAACACATTCAATGTGGATGCCATTCGAGCACTGATACAGTGTAGACGTGTAAGTTCAAATGGATCGCAATGTACTGCCTTCTATAATTTGTGATTTAATATTTTGGCACATCTAAATGAAATTATGTGTGGGAAAGGTAGTAACTACACTGAAGTAGATATCAATCTAAGAGAATACATTGCTTATTACTACTGAAAATATGACTTAAGTGTAAGTGTATGCCCTCATTCTGAACAAGAGAAAACTCTGTTAAATATGTCTGAGAAAATACATTTTGGAAGAAAACTAAGACACCACAAACTCTGTCTAAGAAAATGATACTAATGATGCAGAATAGTGATACTTGTTTAGGTGTGGAACATAATACCTATTAGCATTTGAGTTTCACAATCTACAAGGTGCTGCCACTAATATGAACACTTTCAGAGCAGTTTATGTATCCACTTCTGCCCCATCCAGTCAATTCCTCTCCACTTTAAAATCACATAATGTGGTAGTGGTAGCAAGACATTCCAATGTTAACACACTACACAGAAATCACAGCAATTGATACCTCAGAGCAGTGACATACAAGAATTAAGACTGGTAGACAGTAATGGCATGACTAAAGTCTGTTACAAACAGATTTACCTTATCTTGTGGGAGGCACAAAGTTTAAAAAATAACAAGAAAATAGAGACACATTTTAAGACTGGTGAAAGTTCTTATGTTTCCATGAAAATGAGAGAAATGAGGGCACTTAATTGGCTAAGAGAGCCTCAGTGAAACAGTAGTTACCCACATACCACAGGCATAGAGGCAATAGTCTTGGAGAAAGGTATATACAATACAAGTATCACTGTCAAGTCTTCCAACAGGGCACTTCAGCAGGAAACTGCAAAGTGATTATAATCTTCTGCAGCACCAGTGATAATGTCACGTATCTCTTCTCCATATCACACCAAGAACAGTGCCTTAACTGAAGAAACAAATACTTTTGGGCTTATATGTTAGTGTGTTAATATACTTGAATGTAGTTAACATGTTCTCCACAGTCAAGTCTCATGAAACACTATCATCTGGCTACTGTTCTTTACTTTCTTTACTCTCCTCCATCAGGTTGCAATGGAAGAAATGTAAAAGTTTAAAAACAGTAGAAGATATGAGGTTCTCACGGCAGTGAGCGTTAAGGTCATGGTCTAATAGGATGTGCATTCTTAGTTTGGTAGATGCTTCCTCATGTTTCTGAGGAATCTGCTACCTCCATATTCAGGAAAAAAGATGCATTTCTTTTAACCTCAAGATGGACATAGTAGCATCCTCCGAAATTCTGGTACATATCTACAAGACTACATGATATCACACTCCAAAAGACCATAATATCATTATAACAAATGTTCGAAGCATCTCCACTACTATGACAAATAGCATAAACTGTCTGAAATTGCAGCATGTGTCCTGTACCACGCTGATAGGAATGCATAATATTATAGATAATCATGAATATTTTTGAGGAAGATGTAATATACTATACTTCAATGCAACATGCCGATATAATGAAATGTGATTGCTATTTCAGCATAGATCAATACAGAATTACATACTGCACATTATTTACTGTCATGACATTCAGCAGCCACCAGCAAAGCATATATTACCGTAGTGTTATTGACTTTACTTTTCATAAAAATAGGGTACCTAAAGTAATCTGTCAATGATGATCATATCTTTAAAAATACAACAACATGTATTACAACGTAAGTAACCACATCCCGCCAATCAGAACATACGATTCAGTTTCTTCCATACCAGTATGGTGATCATTAATGGTACCGTGTACTAGACACCATTTGGAATTTTTTGTTCCTTCAAATGAATTACAAGAAATTTAATTCTGAAATTGCATATCTAACAAGCTGTCTTCAAGAACTGGCTAAAGATTTTGTGTCCAGGTCTGAATGTATCAGTATCCTATCATAACCCATATGGCATTTACTACTAGATGAATCTCCTCAGTAACTCCTTTGTAACCACAAGTTGAAACATTGCTAAGTTGGTGTCACTGCACAATGATTAGCAAAAAAATTCAGCAATGAAATGGAAAATAATCTCATTCTTTTTATTGTGAAGCAGCTAAAGTAATAAGGATCCAGCTTTTAAAAATGATAAAATGTTGACAAATGTAATCACTGCTCATAAAATAACAGTAACAGTCAGTAATACTCAACCTGAAAGTAACTGACTGTCATAACAATTAAGTTCTGTCTGCAATAGGAGACTTTCAGAGTGAAATACATAAACAGAAACTGTCTAACTGATAACTGACAAGATCTTGGTTTTCTGAGATCCTGTGTCACAGTAATGACACTATTTGTAGCAATGTTTAAAAAATTGTTTGAAGAAATAAAGTCTCTTACCCTTACTACAGTCCCTTCAGTTTTTGTATGCTGCTACATGAGAAGTGATACATTAAAATTCTATACAAATATAGTCTGTGGCAAGAATGTCCTCATGATCAACATCTAGACAGAATCCTGCAGCATTTGATGTTGAAGAGGACCAGATATATTATTATGGGAAAAAGTGTCTCCCCTCCCCCATGGACAAAAGAATTAGGTTTGTCACCCACACTTAACATTCCTCTAGAAGATGAGATATCTTACAGGTAATTGTTTTAGAGGCAGGATGATACTGGTCACATAGGAGTGAATATAGGTTGTGGGGTAGTGGATTGAGATGAGCTTCGAGCACTTCTCGCTGTATTCTCCCACAGTTCATGTGTGGCAACATAGCATTCACCATGCTGTTGCCAGGACACCAGATTCCATACCCTTCTTCATTACAGTCTCACTCCCAGGACAACAGTGTGTCAACTGACTGCAGCTGACAGGATAGCTGATAAGGAACAAATGAATTATTACTCCACTGCAGCACAGTCTAGTGTAGGTTATGGTATATAATGTAATGCAGCAGGTGTGAAATGAGAATGCCTGAAATTTGATCAGGGCATAAACAAGATGTATTCCATACAATGAAAAACACAGCTTGAGTGGACCTAAAAATGTCTTAACCACTAATTTTTGTTCAATATTCTTTGTCCATGGAATAAATTGTTTCATTTTCAATAAAACAAAATTTTGTATCTTGCCACATTTATAATGCACAGTAACACACCATTTAAAATAGAATTTAAGTCATCACTGAAATGGGGGTACATGAACTCTCACTCTCAGACTGAAAAGTAGGTCAACTGAAAAAGGTTAAAAAATGCCGATGTAATGTGTTACAGTCTTACCTAACGGACAGCTACACATGCTGAACAAACTCTGGATTGAGAAAGGAGAAGCCCATAAACTCTGTCTGGTCAAGGTTCATCATGAAGAGTTTATCAGTGGGTGTAAGATCGGTCTTCTCTGATGTGAATTGTTTGTCAAAATTACTAACATCTTTGCGATGTTTCTGAAATGAACAAGCAGTGGGATTTCACTAAAATTCCTGAAACACAGAACATATGTAGTACATTCACAAAAGTACAGTGAAATTGTTTACAAATAGGACTTCTGTATGTGACACAATTCTTTTTTTCTTTCAACCACTTCAATAAATAAAGTGAGGCAAGCACGAACTACTCAGACATATATACATATATATGTATGCATATAAAATAAATTACAGCCTAATGCTTGCTGTTCTATTGTTATGTATGTTAGCAGTCTGCAGGAGTGGTGAGTAGGGACAACAGATGGCATCAATAAATGGCACTGCAAGGTACACTTAAATCAATTTTCCAGTATCCATTTCAGCAAAAACATTTATAGTAGACAGCAATACTGCATTACTATGAGCATATCAGATCTCATTATCATATGTTAATTAATATCTTACACCTAAAACTTGTAACCTGCTATCACTTCTGGCTCACAGGCAGGTACAGAAAGTTTCCAACCTCACTTGACACAAAAAGGCAGAGCACAAAATAGTTTATTTTGGAAACAATGAATTGATTGTCTTACACTTGTGACAAATGGCACAACTATGCTGAGGGTAACTTAAAAAATACAGCATAGTTTTGTTACTCTGGCTCGCAATGGACCAGACAGGTGCCAAATAATTGATTGTTCCGGATTATCAGATGCCACATATACTAACCTAAGTTCTTACAAGTAATTTTTTGTTACTGTTCCTATACTTGGGCTGTACAACTAATCAAAGAAGTATTCCATTTGGGTATCTCTATCATCTATTGGTTCTGTGTCATCAGGGCCATCTTTTTTGTGTTCTGCACTATTCATAGCTGAAAAAGTTTAGGTAGTAGAAGATGGAGGTTCAGGCAATACCACAACAGGTGAAGTACAGACACACCTGGAAGCCTTTTTGAACATGTCCTTGAGATCTGCCTGTTGCATTGATGCTTTTTTTTTTATCATAAAAGCAAAATTTACATTCTAGGGAATACTCCCCTCAAGTGACAGATTAATCCAGAACATCAGGATTTTCGAATTACGGGATCTTGGATTAAAGGAATTTTGCTCTATTTACTTGTGGCCAAAAGTACAATGCAAAAATATAGTCAAAGTCATACACGGGCAACCTTTACAAAGCCATGAGCCAGATCTAGTTTTCTTATCAAGAATACAAGATATCAGCTACAGCAATTATTACAAGAGACTGTACAAACATATCAGCACAAAACGCCATAAATCTGACATAAAAAGACACAACATAACCCACATCAAGTTATTTTATACAAAAGCATATCTTGTAATCCATGCATGATCATATGTCTCAAAATAAATCAACTTCCATCCATAACTGCAAGTGAAAATCAAAGCTCCCAATGAATCTGACACACCCCATTAAATTTTCCTAACCCATTTTGACAAACAACCCTAAAGAGGGGTTATGGAATATCCAGGCAACTGTCAATGACCTGGTGGATGTAATTCCTCTCTTCAAGCTGCAGTCTGGCACTCAACAGTGTGTAATTTTCACTACTCTTCATTTATAATAATTATATATATGTGTAGTTTTCTTTCTTTGCCAGTTATGTTTGCCTTTTTGGGTCATGTGACCCAGATTCAACTTCAAGTTCCAGTGCCAACTGCCCTGAGCTATGGGAACTCAACAGTCCAGTCCTATGAATCTTGTGACTTTAGGGCAACATACTTTTCAGGATAGCATCCTAATGGCAATTTCTTGCAAGATGTCCTCCCACCTGTAACTTAACTACTCTTGGACGGAGATGAAGGCAGTATGTTTCTTTCCAATCTTGGGAACTGACTCCTCAATGATGCAGCATTATGTCATACAAGAATGGAGTCCTTAACTAGTCTCCTCTGACCACACTCTTCACTTCAGATACAACTCTCTCTAGTCATTAGGCTTGACAGCTATTGTGTACTGAATCCTATGGTCTAGCAGTAACTATTCTTGAAAATGCAGCACCAACTCCACAGAATCATGGAGGTCAACCACAACTGTTCAGTGAGTCCTGTGTTACAGCAATGAGCTAAATGTGTTCCACCTGCTAACAGATGCCCAACATCTCTCCTGACTCACTCCCATGTGATGTCACTTTCTCTTTCTGCCATCTACTGGACAGACTCAATGTTAAAAATTCTTACAAAACATCCTGGTTACAACAACAATAATATATATATATATATATAAAAAATAATAATAAGTGTAAAAGCACATTTACTTGTAAAATTTGTACTTAATATTGGTATTTTTTGTGCATACATCTGGCAAACCTAGGAGAATATTACAGAACTAACATGGTGTATTAGCAGACTACTATACTTATTATGCACTAAAGGGTCGAGCGTAAAAATCACCATCATTCAATATCAGTGTCAAAAATGTTTTGGGTTTTAAGGATTGTTAATATTTTTGTTTAGAGTATAAAAATTTCAGCTTAACAAAGAAGAAAAAATATAGAATTTCATTTTGATGTTCAAACTGGCTTATATTCTCAAATCTTACAATTTTGGGCTTGAATGGTGGCTGGACCTCTCTATTCTCAATTTTCTCCCAGTCAATCCGCCTGAAGAAAGCATGGCCTCGTACATCTTCTTCGCCTCGGACACCACAGCCAAGTCGCTTTGTTGGGTTTTTTGTTAAAAACTGAAACAAATAACAAATACCGTCTACTGAAAAAACACGCGCTAATAAAACAATGAATTCATACGGTCAGCAGATGCAGTAACTCATAACAAGATATCATGATGGCATCATTAATTTACCTGACTTTATACAGACAGCCTTGACAGATTATTTTAGGATGTTAAATTCTAATGTTCTGTTAAATTAACTAACAGCATTATAAAATTTCACCACATTTAATTTTAATTTACCTCTTGTGTACTTTATTCTTCCAACATCATTCTCAACAATTTAGAAAATAGTGTAATGTTGGTCATGAACCACTATAATGTGAAAATTTGGAAGAAATTGAATAGTTTAAGAACATGTTTTGTTTGTAAGAAATTCTAACGATAAGTTCGTGCCGTTCAATTGTAAATTTCAAAACACAAGGTGTAATTCAAGAGCTGTGGTTCTCATGGCTGTGCATATTCAGATTAGCAAAATGGGAACAGCTTAATAAGAATAGAAAGAAGAATGATTTTCCTTTCCTTTTATGAAATACATTCCATTCTGAAAAGTGTCAGAAATTATTATTTGGGTAATCATATGAAAGAGGAATAACTGGATGGGGCATGCAGCACATAAAGGACTGAAGAAAAAAATGTAGAGTTTTGGTTGAAGAACCTGAAGGAAAGAACTATTTTAAAGACTTAAGCAAAGGCATGAAGATAACATTAAAACATGTTTGAAAGAAACAGAATTCATCTGGCTTCGGGAAGGGAAAACTGACAGGCTCTTGCGAACACAGAAAGAATATTTTAATTTCCATATAATGACAGGAATTTCTCGACAAGCTGAGGAAATAACTAGCTTTCAAGAAGGACTTTCCTCCATGGAGTTTCTGAAAAGTGTTGCAGATTTCAGTAACATCAGAGCTCGGGAACTAGGTTAAGGGCTGGATGGCCGGGAATAAAGGTTTGATTCTTGGCAGTATCATTCCAGGTCTGCCCCCCCCCCCCTCCGATCTCACCCTCCCTCTCCCCCCAAATTTTCCATCATATGGTTACTCAGGCTCTGGTGTTTAATTAATTACAAGGATAACTGTACCTGTGTTTTGTGTTATGTGTTGCGTACAGGGAGCTAGGATTAGCTCACTATCAAGTGCTTCATTACATATACTATATATTTTGCATATTTTATATCATTATAAATGGTATCAAAGGGCAATATGGAATACTAATAATCACTTGCAGAGTCATAAATAACAGGAAACAGTATTGTTATTATTAGATTAACCACAAATGTGTCAGAAGGAAATTTGTATGTTTCTAGAACAATGTAAACTTGGATTTCTCCCCATCACTATTAAAATTAGAAAACAACACTTTTATTCATACTACATTGCTGGGACAAGATTCTGTCTCAGTTGACCAGAAACACTGATATAGCAGGAGAAATCCAACGTTCAACTTATGTCCAGGAATTGGACTCAATCAAAACAGTAAGTTCTCAAAAGGTTATGTGGGTCAAAAGGCCTGCCATACTATGCCCATATACGGTATACTCATGCAAGCCACCCCCTCCTCCATGTTTTTTGACGAGATTTATGTTGTTACGGGACTGTACTGTTCACTCTGTCATCAGTCAGTGGGTGTGTTGCTACCACAAGTAGGCACTGTTCTCCAGCAATCAAGTTGTATAACCATTACTATTGTAATAAACCACACTCGTTGAAGTACCTGCTGTATTAGTTGCCATCACTGGCCCAACTCCGTTGATGAGCTACTTGGTTACAGCTACTTATATGTGCATAATAGTCAAGTCTTCTGGAATGTTACATCATGTTGGGTGATAAATAGTTACCAACATTTTGTCAGGATCAATCTTCTTGAAATGTCTAACCCTGAAGATGGAGGAGCTATAATCATTCAAAACTTTGGTATTGGTAAATATTTACCAATAAATGCATGACGCTGTGCATCACAAGAGATGGTAAAATGAACCATGGATCACAATTTGCCCATCTGCTGAAATCATTACAAGAGTACTGAATACTGTCACTGGTTAGCAGAAGATTCAGTTCAGTGTGGCATGCACAAACAGACCTACTTATAAACTACAGTTGTCACCATCTTACAAGGCAGCAATGTGTGACACCATGGTTACTGCATAGAGAAGTAGAACAGTAATCATGGCAGTTTTACAGCTTAAAAGCCCCAGATTATAATTCTGAGAGTAAAAAGCTATTGCTAGAGGAGTTTGTATCAGTAAAATGTACAGACTACACAAATATGGCTACAATAATAACTCAGGCCATATGTTCATCTGTCTTCAAGTTAAGAGATGATGGTAACTCGTTAATGAATTATGTGTTCTGGTATGACATTTTAACAAAAAATATGAGACTGAAGTAGTGTGAATATTATAGAATGATGAAATTTGGAGCATTGGTATATTCCGAGAGGGGAGAGAGTGTTATCAGGTCAGTGGCAGCATAAGAGGTCCCCAACAGTGCTATTTTTCTTAGTAATACATCTATATATATAGAATGTTGGCCAGTGTTATTACAGTAGGTCAGTCAATACTGGCTGCACTCTGCTTTCAAACCCGCACCTGAGGTAGCCTGACACACAGTGATTTAGGAAAGGACACACTGAATAGAATCCACTTAGTTAAACCAATTACATTCTGTGGCACCAGCCTGTTACCCAGTATCCTTGTGGTTGGATCCTGTGAATGGGTATTGTCATTGTGCTTTTGAAGCATCACATATAACACCTACAGGATGTATCAGATGGTGCGGTGTTACAACAACAGTGCGTATAAGTCTAGTGCCACTATGATATGGTGGCAAGGCACAGCACAACATAGCATAACATCCCAGAAGACTTGAATCTTCTGCAACATCGTTGTAAGATCCTAAAATCTTGCAAAATGTGCACAGACACATTACATACCGAAATTTACTGGTGCTTACTCAGTAGGTTTACAGATGGAACATTTGGACAGTGTCACCATGGCCATTTATTCCATTCAGTTCATGCTAATGTTTGCTAAACTGCTACAGGAATTATACACTGTGTGATGTGCTAAGGAGTGTAGTACATATAGTTGCAACTTACTCCTTTACAACACTCTTTAGCTTCCTTGGACAAACTTTTTGGGTATGACACATTGTGATCTGTGATTGCTGCAAACAGTTCTTCTTCATCCTCACCATCAAATGGTGGCTGGCCCACCAGCATTTCATACAGCAGTACACCATATGCCCACCAGTCCACTGATTTACCATATGGCTGATACAGAATTATCTGAAATTATAATGTTGTGCAATAATTGAAAGCTCTTTCATATTGACATTTTCAAACCTCACTCACACTGATTAAAAATTCATTCAACAATGTAATTATTGGCTAAGTAGGAAGAGGAAGATGTATCCATTCTCTGCTGGGACATAACTTGCTTGCTGTGTCAATAACAGGTTCAAACTCAACTAATGAATAACACTGAGTATGGAGCAGTGACAGAATTATATGAACAGGGCAAAGCCAAAGTACTCAAAGAAATAACTGTCCTGATGTCACTTTGTCCACTACAATTTGCTCTTAGTCTGTCATTTCAGGCACTCCATTCCTCCAGTCACTCAGCCCCCTCCAGGGACCCAGCATGCCCAACATTCTTACAGTAGCTGAATATTTCCACACACACACGCGCACGTGCACACACACACACACACACACACACACACACAAACAAACAAACAAATATGTACAAAATGAGTTTAAAAAAGGTTGTTGACTCAAATTTTGAAATATGCAAACCTCAGGAGCAATGTAGTCTGGTGTCCCGCAAAATGTCTTCGTAGTCTTATCACCATTGATGCCTTCTTTGCACATCCCGAAGTCTGCTATCTTAATATGTCCATCTTGATCTAATAAAACATTGTCTAGTTTTAAATCTCTGTAAACAATCCCTCGAGAATGCAAATAGAACAGCCCAATTGCAATCTCTGCAGCATAGAACCTGCAAATATATCAAAACCTGAGGTCACATATTTTCATAGGGAACATAATGTGATACACCCAACTGACAAAGACCAATGTTATCTAATAGGCCTCACAGATGCCTCTCCATTCAGTCTGCAGATGGGGAGAAGTTTAGTTGCCAAAGCACAGCACATTATTGTATCCTGACAGTAGATAATGTCCATAGAAATTTAATGTATGATGATGTTCACCGTATTTACAGAGGCCTTCTACCTTGAATACATTGGGAGCCACAGATGATTTACTGGACAAAAAATAACCAGAATATGGATGTTCCTGCTCACTGCAAGGCAGTGGGCAATCTTGCATCCATACATTTAATGCCTCTCCAAATTCATCTACACAAACAAGTAAACTTATTTTTAATGTAAGATTGAAGATATAATGATATAAACAGTTCAATGTTTATAAAAGACAGAATGAAATGGTTAATCATATACTTACACTGCTACTGGCTCCTTGAATTTTCCACACTGTTGGATCTGGAACATGAGGTCTCCACCATTGACATACTCCATAACGAAGTACAGTCGGTCCTACAGCAAAACAGGCGATACTGAGTACAGAGTTGTGGAATATGAAGTAAACACTTTTGGAAATGTAGTCTCTTGTATGCAAATTACTCTAGCTGAAATAGGATTTAAGGTTATTTCATGTATGCAGCTATTCGGTTACAGTTACCAACAGATGCTACGGTTTATATTATATTGTGCTGCAAGTTGAAAAATTTTGTAAGTCATCTTCAGGCATGTTCCTAATTTCATAAAAATGCAATACACAATTCTAATATACCATATTTGAGATCAACCTTGGATCCTTCTTGCAAACTAACTATTTTTTATGGAATGAAGATGACTTTTATGCACATCAGCCAAACACCTGTCAAAAGCAACTATCAAATTCACTATGTCTGTCACTCTGCATGTATTACAGCAGCTCCCACAAGGTGGATTTTAATGGTGTTTCAAACTTGTGACAATAATAAAATATTGCAAACAATAATTGTCAAACTCTGACTGTACTCATACAGGGTGTCCCAGGAGGAAAGGTCAATATTCTGGGAGGTCATAGTATCAGTCATTCTAAGCAAAAATTTTTATATGAACATGTGTCCTATTCTGAACGGTTTCCGAGATAGAGCTATTTGAATGTACAACCGCAAAATTGTTGATAAGAAAGAGATATTAAATGTATGTACTGTTTCTAATGCCAGTATTTATCGTTCAAGTGACAGAGTTGGTACAGGGGTATAATAAATGTTC
>Ga0131853_10014890_pt1 | contig 14239 bp, 7 predicted proteins | sample TergutLab28metaG_FD_92764 | JGI IMG/M metagenome (GOLD analysis project Ga0131853, IMG submission 92764) | Labiotermes labralis P1 segment gut microbial communities from Petit-Saut dam, French Guiana - Lab288 P1 (version 2) (version 2) | ecosystem: Host-associated > Arthropoda: Insects >... | reverse complement strand
CGAGACTTGGGTATATCACAGAGATCCTGAGTCCAAAATGGAGTCCATGCAGTGGAAGCACAAGACTTCCCCCACCCCTAAAAGTTTAGGGTTGAAAAATCTGCTGGCAAAGTCATGGCAACTTTTTTCTGGGATGAGAAAGGACTTCTGCTTTTAGAATTCATGCCACAGAAGACTACCATAACTGGACAGACCTATGCTAACACAATTACCGCTATACGAGAGGCCATCAAAGAGAAAAGACGAGGAATGCTCTCAGCAGACGTGCTGCTCCTTCATGACAACGCGCCAGTGCACATGTCTGCAAAATCTCAAGCTGCCATTCGGCAATGTGGGTTCCAACAGCTAAATCGCCCACCCTACAGTCCAGACCTAGCTCCCTTGGATTATTTTCTATTCCGAGTTATGAAAAAATTTCTTCGAGGTAAACGATTTTCAAGCGATGAAGAAGTCAAGCAGGCAGTCACGACCTGGTTTGAAGAGCAGTCAAAAGATTTTTTTTCCAGGGGGATAAAGTCGTTGCAACAAAAGTGGGCGAAGTGTATTGAGTTATTAGGGGACTGCATTGAAAAATAAAAAATATTTTTTTGTGATAAGTTGTTTCTTTCTTACTCAGGTAGATAAATTATTGAACACCCCTCGTACATGCTGTCACTAAACAGTGCTTGTATATTCATGGTGTTAACCTTCTGAGGGCCACAAGGTGTTTTGTCGTCGTCATATAAAAATTATACGTTGGAGAGAATAGGCCATAAAGCATACACTGTGAAGCCATTAACTTTTGCTACACAATACTCTACTACTTTCAGTGGACGAGACTCAACCCTTTTACCACAAGGTTAATAGGTATCACTTGGTTTAACCTTTCAGCATTCATTTTCTGCTATGTATATTGCGCGGATCAGATAACTGGATACCTGAGCTCCCTAACACTGCATACAGCTGTGGTCAGCACGGTCCGGTCAATGTTTGGTTCAGGTCGGCCCGGCCCGGCCCGGCAACGTTATACAGAGTGGCGCGGAGCCGACTGACACATTTCAAATTTGAATATTGTGCCGGCGTGGTAGCTTGTCGTGGTTGGCGAGAAGAGAAGCGAGAGAGAAGAGGACGCCATTTCATATGCTCAGTAGCATGGGGCGTTGGAACGTACAACAACGTGTTACCTGTGTTCGTAGTTTCGGCGACATCGCTTGGCCTGCTCGGTCGCCCGACCTTGTTCTACCAGATTTTTTCCTGTGGGGGTTCCTGAAAGACCGTGTGTTCCGGAGGCGTATCATGACTATTCAAGAACACAAACAAGCCATTGTTGACGAAGTTGCGGCTGTTGATGAGGACGTACGGAGGCGCGTGTACGGCAACTTCCAGACACGCTTGTAACAATGCATTGATATAAACGGAGGCCATCAGCCTGATGTTCAGAAAATAAGCTTATAATCTGTGGGTAATAAATAGCATACTTGGACGTATTTATAGACGGTTTCGCTTATTTTTTCCTGTTTTTATATATTATCTATGGCCATTTGAAATGTGTCAGTCGGCTGCGCGCCACCCTGTACCTATTCCAAAAACATCTACTATGTTGGGATCAGAAATACATTGTCTGTCGCAATGGAATTTTTTCTGTTAAGGTTAAAATTTGTTCTTTATTAAATTTCCATTTTTTAAAAATTGAACTGCTTCAAAGAATCTACAGAGTCCTGCAAGTTACATGACAATGTTTTTTGAAAACTATAGAAAACGTTTGGAGCTGCGTTTTCCCCCTGAGCAGCTTGTATCTTCACCACCACGCTAGAAGGATCAAGTTATCTGTCGCAGGCACTATGACGACCTTTAGCAGCCGGTAATGCGGTAATTCTGCGCGGAATGTAAGTTTAAAATCTGAATCACTTTAACACTTCTGACAATTTAATACATTCCGTAGTATCTATCGTCATGGAAGTGACTGGTGACAATATGTTGCGAGATATATCACTTTGTGCAGTATCTGCGCAATTCATTAAACTGTGGTGGACACAGTTCGCTATACGCAGTAGAATTCTTCGTCATACCGTCTACTAGACACTGACATCCAGATGGCGTGGAAGTAAACCGAGAAACACAAGGATTTTATAAAAGATTACTGGACGTGAATCTTTGGCGCTATTTTGAAAGAAGGTGCTTTGCGTTATGTGAAACAAGAATCCAAGTATGATTTAAAATACATATATGAAAGAAAAATAATGTGTATTTTTGGTAGTAGGAGTTAGGTATGTTAAAACTTACAGTCGAACACAACTATATTTGTTTTTAAATATAGAGGAGTTTACAACAACGACATGTTTCAGCCCTATATGTGGGCCATCATCAGGTTGTGGTTGGACTTACAACTTAGGCTATACTAGCATGCGTGTAGTGGTATTAGGGCGTAATGCAGCCGGTTCGAGTTCTCATTATGTCGCGGGGTACCATGGTCCCGGGTGTATCTGGTTGGATATCGTTTTTTTTTTCATAGGGATTATTTTTTTATGTTAGGAGGGTATAATATAATATAGCCTAAGTAATTGTACTTATATATTATATTATACCCCCGTAGCATAAGAAATAATCCCTATGAAAAAAAAAATATCCAACCAGATACACCCGGGACCATGGTACCCCGCGACATAATGAGATCTCGAACCGGCCGCATTACGCCCCAAGTCCACTACACGCATGATAGTATAGCCTAAGCTCTAAGTCTAACCACAACCTGATGATGGCCCACATATACGGTCGAAACATGTCGTTGTTGTAAACTCCTCTATATTTAAAAACAAATATAGTTGTGTTCGACTGTAAGTGTTAACATACCTAACTGCTTACTGTTGTACAAAACACAACGGGGATGACGCACATTAGAGTATTTTTGGTGTTGTCAACGTATACTTCAACATATATACTACACCTTTGCTCTCATCCGTGACTTCAAGTCCCATTAAGTACCAACACCACGAATTCTTAACACCCCCCCACGTCCCAAATTCCCATGCCTTTTGAAATTGTAGTTCTGTCATTCTGTGTTGAGTTTAATTTCAAAAAATCACACGATGTTTACACAAACCGTGTCAATCTACTCAGATAATTATTTCCTGGTAAGGGCAGCCCGTGTTAGCTTTTGTAGCTGAATACCAAATGACACAGTCAACTCTTCAAGGAATACCTGGCCATTATAACAGGAGAAACACAAATCATCTGACAGTTGGTATTAACCTTGAACGAAATGGGAAGATGGAATAAGGCCTGATAATGAACACGATGAAATTGAATGACTAACCATATATCATATGTCAGAGATTGCAGCTCTCTCTAGACATTAAGGTAATTCTGCAAGCGTTTTTATATTGCCTTGTGTAAACTACACGTACAACCAGTGGAACAACGAAATGGTCACAGTTGCACATTTTCGAAATAAGCTGTTGTCATACAGCAACGTATCAAGTGCTTCATAAGAAGGATTTTTCCCATTTTTAATACGGCTGCTTCTTTTAAAATAACAACATGAAGGAGACACCAAATATCTCCGAAAATCTGGAAATTATATTCCAATTCACAGCGGAATCCTATACTGGGGTCTTCATAGGACAAAATACCGATTAAATACGTACTAAATTACTAAACAAGTAGAAGCAGTGACTTTTAAAATTAAATCTCTTAACGAACTTAAAAGATTGTGAACTTTCTGAGAGAAAGATGTGTAAATAATATTTTGAAAGACTGATTGATGCTAGTAACATTTAATGTAAAATATTACTATCAATATGTCATATTATTAACGTTAAACTTCGTATTAACGTAGCAATTGACAGTACTAGCGTCATCATCAAAGCATTTCAAACAAACCGTTCAGAATGTCGAAGTAAAAAAAGAACATCTGTGACGCACTCCGGTATGCATTGCCCTTTCCGATATAGCTTTATCGACGGCCATGTCGGTAAATCACGTGATATCTAGAGACTAACCGCTTTGTGACGAAGTTCCATTGCAATTTAAGGTCCATATATCGATGTGTCTATTATTTTTTGTATAGTATATTTTACATATATTCATTGTACATGCGTCCAGCAGAATAAACCAGGAAGAAGTGTCTTTGTTATATACGATATGTAATCCTAGCTAGGCTGCTTAATTATTTTATTATTATTATTATTATTATTAATGAGTGACGTTTATAACCTCACACTAAAGTCCTATAAAAAGCATTCCAAATAGTATCCTCCCATCCTTCCATTTACAAATATTACCCTCCATTACGTCCACAAGTTTCCGCCATGAACTCTTGGATTTGTATTTGCAATAAACAATTTTGTTATCATTTTTCTCAGCTCTCTCACGACTACAAATATCTGTCCAACTCATCCCCTTACCAAATCAACCTCACACCAAGACACTAGACAAACTGTACGCTACGTATTTGGTGTGTGATGGACCGTGCATAATTGTGATAACTGAAGAATAAGAACCAACTAGATGCCACTTGTTATTTTATTGTACTTCTTATTGGCTCAACATGTTTCGGGCACTACTATGTCCACCATCAGAAGCACGCGAATATAATGTTGATTACCGTAGCCTGGAGTGGTGTCCGGGCTCCAGGCTACAGCCCGGACACTACTCCAGCTTAGCCGCACCTAACTTCCAACCTACAGCAAACCAAGAACGAAACGACCAATGTGGTAATCAACATTATAGTCGGGAGCTTCTGATGATGGACATAGTAGTGCCCGAAACATGTTGAGCCTATAAGAAGTACAATAAAATAATAAGTGGCATCTAGTTGGCTCTTATTCTTCAGTACGTTACGTGTACACCGATCTACTTGGCTCAGTCTGCAAATCTCTACTATCTACTCGGGAGATGCACGGTTCTAATTCCAGCCTGTATACCGACTAGTATTACTAACGGTTTTTGCCGTCTTCTTCAGTTCCTCTAGCAGGTGCATTTGCAGTAACTCGAGTCATGTCTCAGCAGCTTCCTTTCATAACCTCTCCAATTCACCGTTCATGTACAATCCTATCATTTGCCAATAGGTGTGGGATCAGTCAATAACACAACAATATCTAAAAAAGATGTTTAATAAAGGATGAAGTAAACTACATGTTTCGGCCATGTAGTTTACTTCATCCTTTATTAAACATCTTTTTTAGATATTGTTGTGTTATTGACTGATCTCACACCTATTGTTTATATATACAAAACGGAGATGGCTCATTTTAGAACTATCATTTGCCGCTATGTGGTACGAAAGAGCGACTTTGAAGGCAGATAAACCAAAAATGTAAAAATTAACACTAATTAATGAATTCTGGTGCAAAACATGAAAATTTTTATATTTTGCATTATCCGTTTATTGAGGGCCGGGATAGGGCAGTCGGTATAGCGACTTGCTACGGGTTGGACGGTGCGGGGATCAAATCCCGGTGGAGGTGAGATTTTTCGCACCTGTCCAGACCGGACCTGAGGTCCACCCAGCCTCCTACACAATGGGTACCGGGTCTTTGCCGGGGGTAAAGTGGCCGGGGCGTGGCGTTGACTACCCACCCCAACTAGCGCCGAGGTTAAAGTAACAGTAGAGCTCTACCTCTACTCCCCCTCTGGGTCTTCATGGCCTGTTCCAGGGTGAGCTTTACCTTTACATTGTCGGTTTATTATTTTACTGTATTAAAATCGAATTAAATTCTTGTATTAGTGCTATATATTACATTTTTATTGTGTACTGCATTAATTCCAAAATATTTAGGCTAAGATCAAACCATCTTCAGGGATACAAACTACAAGAAAGTGGACAATAACACTGGAGACTGCTAGAAAAGTGCTTGTACAGTGTTCTTCAATGTGATTATATACTGTACTTCGATAATAATTTCCCTTGTATTTTGTCTCCTGATTATGGTTCGGCCTTAGCCAAAATATGTTGGAGATGATATAGTATAAAATGATAAGGTATATATTACTTAATGAGTGTATTTAGTTGGATCTTAATGACGAGAGAAGTAGAACACTGTATGTAAGATCTGAGAACTTCACTGTGGTGTGAGGAAGAATTAAAATCTTCAAGTGTGACGTCAATTTTTGAGAATATTTCAGTTTCTGGACCAACATACAGTTTGAAGACACACAACACGCTTGTGTATGCGAGAATGCGAGCATGCGTGTGTCCATAATTATATATTCATGCATAAAAGGTAAATTTCAACTTAGAACAGGTCACGGAGGCTCAGAGGGGAAGTAGAAGTATAAATATACTTTACTTTTACCACTGCGCTATATGGGGTGGGTGGTCAACGTCACGCCCAGGCCGATCCACCCCTGGAAAGACCCCGGTATCCACTGTACAGGAGACTGGGTGGGCCCCATGGACGGTCTGGGCGGGCGCGGAAATTCTCGCCCTCACCGGTATTAGAATCTTGGGCCATCGAACCCGTAACCAGTCGCTATTTCGACTACGCTATCCCGGCCCACATATATTCATGTATACCTACATATATGAATATATAGGTACGCATATATGTATGCACAGACGTACTTCAACCGACAAAATTCATTGGCATTTTCCGTAAAATGCCCACATATTCCCTAATTCGAACGAAGCATAATTTTAGAAGGAAACGTAGGTAATTTTGTAGGGGATAAAGCCCAAACCTCTTCTCAGTGGAGCCGAAACCATTTTGCATTACCATCAGACATGGCTGCTCTTTCAGTTCCTTCCCGTTACCTCGCAATAACTTCTATTTAGCTTCGTGTGTGCAATACTCACAGGTTCTCATTTATATTGAAATAGCTCTTTCCGCTGTATTGGGGTTTCCTAGTGCTTTATGTGCTTCCACTGTGATCCAATAAAAAGCAAGCTGTTTCCCCTCAGACACGACAAAATTAAAGTTAGAGAACCTTTGGAAATTACAGCAGCAAGTTTTTATAAAGAGATGAGTTTTATTTGGCTTATGATTAACACTAGTAGGAGCAGCTGATGTGCACTAATAGATCAGAAGAGAGAGAATAGAAGAAAATGGAATCTGGTGAAGGAAGGTCATGAGATGCATCTACTTGAAGAAACCCGAAGAGAGAATGGAGAATGAAGACCGGTAAACAACCGTCTATATTCAAATAAATGACGGGTCCGTGGAGCACAGACCCGGATCACATTCTCAACTCAGTGATTCGTCCATTCGGACCCGTTCGTTTAAGAACGACATATAATTACAATCGTAATTCTTTAAGAAACCAAGGCTTCCTCATTATCGAGGCTTCACGATCACACTCAGACACACCAAACTCGGTAGGACTCCTCTGGACGAGTGATCAGCCTGACGCAGAGACGTCTATTTGACAAATCACAACACTCACAACAGACAGACACGCATGCCCCCGGCGGTGTTCGAACCCGAAATCCCAGCAAGCGAACGGCCGCAAACCCACCCTTCAAACCGAAAGCCACTAGAAACAGAATTTGGATAGACACGTAAAACGTATCACCACTGGAATCGGAACACTCTGAGAGTGGATTAGCACACCTTTCATCAGATGTTTATTAGCACACCTTTCATCAGATGTTTATTAGCACACCTTTCATCAGATGTTTATTAGCACACCTTTCATCAGATGTTTATTCCAAAATCTCTCTTAATGCTGGGCTGGTTTTCGCTTTGGATCCCAGCATTAAAAGCACTTAGTTTAGCTGTAAGTTCCTCCAGGAAAGCAGGATCCTGCAACCACGGAGGAACTTTTACTTGTGGGGTAAGTAAATGATCTATATCTTACAGAAACTTCGTAATTGCTGGAAGATGATATCTGAATCGGAAAAAAATTTTTCTCTATACATCCAACGGATTTCAGTATGCAGCATCAAGCTTCTATAAGGAGCACGATCTGCATCTAATACAGGGCTGTACAATTCCAGAGGGGCCAGATAGCCGTGGACAATAAATTTTATACGGAAACACCTAAAATCTTTCTGCACTCGGAGGAAATTTAAATTTATTTCACCCTAGTGGCATCTAAAATTTTATGTGTCTCTAATAGTTTTGGGAAACCGCGTTAGCACAGTGGTTAAGGTGCTGTGCTGCAAATCGGAAAGTCACTGGTTCCATCCCAGCTGGTGTCATTGAAATTTTTCATTGACATAAAATCCTTTCGATCGCACTATGGCTCTGGGGTCGACTCAGCCTCTAACAGAAATGAGTACTAGGAGTATTTCCTGGGGGTAAAGGCGGCCAGTGCATAAGGCTGACATTCTTATCACCATCCTGTGCCGTTGTCATGAAATCTGGGAACCTTAACTTCCTGGAACCCTCTGGAACACTCCAGACCTGTAACGGGACTGATTTACCTTAACCTTATATTTTTGGAGAATTTGTGCAACTCTGATCTAATACTTAACTGAAGGACTTATTGTGAGGTGAACCAAAACGGAGAGAGTTTAAGAATTTTGCACACGAATAATGACTTTTTGAATATCAAATTATTTTCCCTTTTGTAGAGCTTGCTGGTAATTAACACACTGGTAACTAGGAAAAAGTTGGGAAATTAGTTGTATATATATATATATATATATGTAATGCTCCATTAAGCCAGCCTTTACATTATTAGTAGCTTTTATATCCAGAAGGCTTATATAAAAGCCTAGAAATGTGTATCCACCTTAACCTTCTCGTGTACCTGTATTGTTTTCATCAGCTAATCCTTAATATTGCCAATGATGGAGGCCATTCGATAAAAAAAAAATAACTGAGAAACATACCAGCCTTGCGGAAACTCATCCCATTGAAGGCTATAAAATCCCCAAATTTCATTCCCTGGCTTCATTATTTTTCAGTGTCACTGGAAATACATTCCTGTCTTCGATTGACAGGATATCAAGGTAAACGGGCTTCATTAATTGCACTGCAAAATTCTATTTTAAAATAAATAAAGATGCGCTTGCAACAACTTAACCTTCTTTAATATTATAATCTCCTTCAAAAGGCTTCTTCTTCTTGGACAAGACTTATATCATCTACAAGATGCAAAATTGATGGCTTCGGGTTTGTTATTAGGTCTATAAAGTTTAGCATGTCTGTTAGATTTGGGAGATGGCCTATCACATAAAAGACTATTCCCTTCTTGGAAATTTCTACTGACTTTTTTAAAATTAATAAAGTGACAAAAATAAAAATATGGCTCAGGGTTTGAGAGTGACTGTACCTGTAGCGCCGACCTGAGCAGACCTTGCTATTTCAGCCAGGGAATTAGCCTCTACCTGAAACGTAATGTTTTGTTTAATGTTTATTTCAGTTCTTATTAATCTTACTTTTGGTATTTTAATTTCAAAATATCAAAACTCTAAGAAGTCCAAAAATCATATAATCTCAGAATATGTAGCCTGACGATACCGTAAATTGCCTTTCAAAAGCTCAACACTCTTTCTATTTACTTCGCGGTTACTGGGGTATTTAAGTACTTAGTACTAATTCAGATCGTAAAACGTTTTCAGCATTACATTTCTCGCACCCCTAAAATAGCTTTGCCTATTCAACTCAGGCACATCTCATTAACTTTGAAGAACAAACTATTTATGTTCCAGTTTTCTTTAAAATATATTTTTCTATCGATGCACTCACAAGCCACTTTTATCCTGTCAAAAATTCTCAAAATATAACATCATTTGCTTCGTACACGAAGACCAATAGACACACCAAAAACATCTGCCTAACAACGTATATAAGTGATAAGAGTCAGGGCTAGTCGGAACTTCGAGATTAGCTTACTGCAATAGCTGCCATTGAAGAGGTGGGCCCGCAGTCTGAAAACTCTAAAGCACTTAAGGCTAAATAACGCCCTGGCGGGTGTGTTTTATATATTACAATTCAATGTGATATTTTGACAAAGACTTCTACTCCATAAATCTTATTGTAGCACCGTAAATTTTTGTAGAATCACTTCAATTTATCAACCAACGAATGCACATATAATTTGACATGAAACACTTTTAAAACACTCCGACATGTTTTGATCCTGTCAGATCATCATCAGGGAGCTTAGTTCCGTGCTAAAGTTATATTACAGTATTCACAATTCAATTGGTATTTGCAAACGAGGTGTTGTGGCAGCATATCATGTTGTGTAGGAATGTGTTGTGGAGCAGGTGTGCGTCTTATGCTGAGTAATGAGAGTTTCCCATTACTCATCATAAGACGCACACCTAGCCACTGCTCCACAACTCATTCCTACACAACATGATATGCTGCCACAACACCTCGTTTGCAAATAACAATTGAATTGTGAATACTATAATGTAACTTTAGCAAGGAACTAAGCTCCCTGATGATGATCTGACAAGATCGAAACATGTCGGAGTATTTTAAAGTGTTTTAAAAGTGTTTTATGTGAAATTATATGTACATTCGTTGATTGATAAATTGAAGTACTTCTACTCTAGTTCCAAAAATGAATAAGTTAGAAAGAAGTCACTGTAGGTGCCTGCAAGTTTGCGTGTCCACAACGAGATCATATTGGATTATCAACACACACTTGAACCCGAGGACAAATTCGTTGTAACCTTGGTAACGAACTGCCACTAACCATAACTGTAAGATTTGTTTGGCAGTGTGCTAAATGGGGTGCAAATCATTCGGCGTAATTGCACGGCTTTACCAGGGAAAGGATTAAAGTAGGGTTTTTTTATGTGAGATTTCTCTGCGGGCACCATAACACTTCGTCTCAAGCAATGTGTCGCCTAAGAGCTACATGTGGTCTGTTATGATATGATACGATATGATATATTTGTTGACTACAATTGTGTTGACACCTGGTGGCGGTAGTACAGTACACATTTACACACAAACAATACACAGAACAGAACAGAACAGAACATACATAATAATAAGAATACATAACGTAACAAAGAAAATACATAATTTACAAAATCAAACAGAAGCATATAAAACATACAACCATAAATACAATAATACAAAATTGAACCAAAAGAATGCGGAAAATGTGATAACAGAAACAGCAAACCTCATATGATCTAACGGTAAAAGGTAAAGTGATCCCGTTACAGGCCCGGTTTGGCCCAGAGGGTAGGTAAAGGTCTCCATGACTGCGGCACTAGAAGGGGGTGAGTGATCAGCAGCACGCCCCGGCCGCACTTTACCCCCGGGAAAGACCCGGTACCCATTTTACAGGAGGCTGGGTGGGCCCCAGGGCAGGTCTGGATGGGCGGAAAATCTCGTCCCCACCGGGATTCGATCCTAGACCGTCCAGCCTGTAGCTCAGTCGCTATACCGACTGAGCTACCCGGCCCACTCATATGATCTAAATATTTTCTAATAATGATCGACATCCTGTTACTAAGACCTTCACTCCACTTCACCTCTTCCCGTTTAAAATTTAACCATCTACACTTCACTACACTTCACTACCCTCTCATTTGGCTTAATCCAATTTAAATTTCCTTCGGCTCCATTTCACCTCACATCACTATACTTCACCTAACCTCACTTCACTGCACTTTTAGACGATTTTCGCCACACTTCTATTCCTTTCACTAATGGGAGAGCTGTATTTGAACCCTGAGGTATGCCAGTTCTGTTCCCAGTAGGGAAAAGATTTTTTTAATTCCAAAGAATCTGTAATGGGTTGTACCCAGCCCTTACCTCAACAGGCAATGTTTGCTCTTTCCTTGGGGTAAAGCAGCCTGGGAGTGAAGCTAGTACCTTATCTTCGCAAAGTGTGGAGGTATGACTGGCTTTATCCTCCCATTGTCACGTAAGCCTTCGAGTAGAGCAATTAGAGAAATTTACGTTTACTTTGTACACTTTACGAACATAGATTATATTAATTTCTTCTTCATGTTCAGTTCCACGTGTTTTCTATCCTACAGAATATTTATTTTGTTTGTTAAGAGATCTAGGTTTCTGAAGTACTGTTCAAGGTACATTTCCATTCTAAGGTACGGTGGGATATATTACTGCGATACGTTGCACAACTGCGTAAATCCTCTTCAAATGGAAACGCCTACGTACAGCCTTCCAGCTCACTACTGTACCATCACAGAAAGCAATGGAATACAATCCACCGAAGCCTTTTGCCTACAGACACAGTGCGTCATCTAACACCGAGAATTTTAAAGAATAGATTTCACGGACAGGAATATATACTACCCTGCATACAGAGAGGCGGCCTAATGCCGCTTGCTTTGTTACAATACCCACAAAGAGAGTTGTCGATCCGCGAATTTTACCTACATGCAAATAACCTACGCACACTACCACATGTGCCGTTTCTTACACAACCCCTAACAAACTGAAAAAAAAAGTAAATACAATTTTCATTACCCTGCCAGCCTATTCTTTCGTGTTTCTTCACCGGTAAAAGACATTTTTCAAACGCCTGTAATTTGTTGCTGTATTTTATGCTTTGTTGACCGCGCAACATAGTATAATCTTTGTAAATAACCAACTTGACCCACAGATTTTTCATGTTTGTTTATTTATATTCTCTACATGTTTCGGTCAACCATGTGCCCATCATCTGGAGAATTAACTGTATCAATGTGATACCTGGTATAAATCATTCTGTGTGGACGACCGTCTGGTATGCAGGTTGGGATGAAACTTCACGTCGTCCATACAGAGCGACATATACCAGGTATCACATAGATACAGTTAATTCTCCTGATGATGGGCACATGGTTGCCAGGATCATGTACAGAATAGAAATGAACATACATGAAAAATTTGTGCGTCAATTTGGTTTATTTACAAAGATTGTTACTGTAATTCTCACCGTGTTTTTTCTGTATAATATCCAAAGTAACCAAGACAGCAGGATTTAAATTAAGTTCAGTTTTTTTTATAGAATAGTGGTCCTATATTCTTCACCTGATTTAAAACAAACAGTCTCACAACAGTCATTACTGTCAATTGATCTTTGTAAGGGAGACCATGAGTGTTTACTGTGAGGTGCAAAATGAATTTTTGCTCAGCTTGCGGCAACAGAAAGTGACAATATTCAGATAACTGTTTTGATGAATTAGGTCGTATATTAAAGAAAAAATGAGAGAATATTTGTAGTGAAATTCCATTTCATGTAGGCTTTTAATTTTTTTTAAATTCCGTCTCCTAAATGGTATTCCTGGGGTTCAGCAAGTCCTTAATTGTGATCAGCTTGTAACAGTAACTTAACACCAAACGTGTACCAGTGGCTCTAACTGCGAAATTGAAGTGCTATTTCGTCCCTGAACGTGATGATATTTAGAACTGAACTGTACTGCAGCGTATGGGGCAAGTTGTGTGTCTTTGTGTAGTAATGGTTAATTTGTGATCACAGTTACAGAAACCTACTGCATTCTAGGAGGAACACTTAAGAAATGTAATTTTTGAGAATTAAAAACTGAATATTATATGACACCTTACTGCTGACAATCTGTAAATTTTTGTGTACTGTACGTGCAAACCGATTTAATTAAAACGGCGTTCTGAATTATCGTCACAAGCTTTTGCCATATTCTGTACATTTGTTACGAATAAAGATTTAAATAAGTCAGGATCCACTGTATTACGAATGTATTAAAAACGCGGTGGAAGATGGAGTATTTCTTAATAGGTTGATTTTGAGGTCTCTCTGAAGAAGAGTTTTTCTTTACGTATATTCTTGTGGGTTATTAAACCTTGCAGTCTAGTGGATGGGTAACGAAGCTGATAAACCTCTCTACCATACCACATGATATTCAATTTCAAATGGTCTTTGTAATGATACTCTCCGCCCTAAAACCTCAAACCTCACATAGCTACGTGCATGTAGCTCAAAGACAAAAGCAAACAGCATGTTACGTTTTGTTCTGTCTTATAAAGCAGCACGTCATTTTACGTAATTCATCCTGCATAAAAACATGTTCATACCGCCGGTTATCATTCGGTTCCAACAAACCGAGAACCGAAGCTTTTATATAGCTGGAGAGTCTTGGACATCTATACAGTAAGAACTAATAGTGAGGTAAAAATCAGTCATGAAACCACAACTATGGTAGTATGGATTTGGGATGGTATTTAATAGCAAAAAATAACTACATGTTTCGGCCAATAGCGGCCATCTTCAGGTTATTACAATTTTGCTCAAAGAGTGTCATATACAGGGTGTCCCAGGAGGAAAGGACCTAACTTCGGGAGAGTGTTCCTTAGGTCAAACTATACCGATATAACCCAAAACACCTATATCCAAAGTTCAATGGTTACGGAGATATTGG
>Ga0131853_10014889_pt1 | contig 14239 bp, 5 predicted proteins | sample TergutLab28metaG_FD_92764 | JGI IMG/M metagenome (GOLD analysis project Ga0131853, IMG submission 92764) | Labiotermes labralis P1 segment gut microbial communities from Petit-Saut dam, French Guiana - Lab288 P1 (version 2) (version 2) | ecosystem: Host-associated > Arthropoda: Insects >... | reverse complement strand
GCTGTGTAATGCAATTTTGACCTCCTGATGATGAGAACATGTGCTCGAAACATGTAGAGGCATGAAATAAAACTTATTGTGAAACAAATTTTGTGCATCAAGTTGGTTAAATACTGAGATAAACAGAAATCCCAGTTCTACAACCGGCTCGCGCTTTCATAATAACTGCCTGTTTCTTTCCGTGACCTGAACGCTTCTCCGCTGACGTCGCTCAACGTCTGCTGACGTCGACATCCACTACTTCACCCCAGCAATTAGCCAACTCACGTTTTCGGGTTCTCACGGTGACACTGTCCAGACTGTTGTCCCCCAGGCTTTTACACCCTATAGATACGTAGGTTTATACACCCGACGTTTCGAAGAAACATGCTGCCATCTTCAGGGCTGAAGGAAGAGGTTTCAAACCGATGCTTATATAAAAAGCCACTTCCTCGCCCCAGACACTACTGCCAACATGACCCAACCAAATTCCACCGTCGCCCTACCAACTTGGGACAATACTTCAATCCTGAAGATGGAAACAGCATGTCCCTCAACGCCGAAACTGAGATGTCAACCTACATAATTACACGGTGCCACAGCGCAGGAGACTACAATCGGACTGAACTAATTTTGCCGCAACTTCCAAAATATGCGGCGTTTTGTACCAGCGTACTTTCACGTTAACACCTTGTTCAACTCTTCCCCACGCGTTCCTGTGTAACAATATGACGTCACTGTAATCTCAAACACAGTGATCTGAAACAAAATTCACATTTCTTTCTCAAATCGGTAATCCTGGATTTTCTCGTGCTTCTGTCTCTGTACGCTCAGGATCTCTGCCACCAACTGTACAATTCCTGATATGCCGCAGTATCGTGGCGTATTACGTGAGAAGACTCCACAAAAGTACATATCGCTGGGCATCAGTCGTTTGCAGCACTACACTGTAACTACTAGAAGCTAGTCAAACTTACAAACACTCCGTCATAGAACTGAGAAGAAAGAAAGAAAAAAAGATCCAACACCCTGAAAAGGCGAAGAGTCAGCGGTTCCTAATATATTCTCAAATGTTTAATAAACCATATTACATACTCGTGCGAGCCTCACGTCGATAGAACACAACTTACCTAGGAACACTTAGCTGTGTGAAAACCAAAGCAATCGTACGGTTACTGACGTTTATGTGGAACAGAGGCAGATACTGTGTTTGTGAATATATAGTTACCCTAAATTCTGCTCTGGAAGTATGTAAAGAAAAGTCGTTTGAAAACGAATATGATATTGAGTGCGGGACACTTTGTTCCATAAGGCGTTCACAGGGACGGCCAAGTTTAAAATACATTTTTCCTAATTGGTTACAAGGAAACAAAAAATCAAGATGAAACATTTTTTGTGCGAAGAAAAGGCCCGGTACCCGTTCTTTGGTCCCAATTCGTGACAAAACCCGCCGAATAATGAACAGCTAGAATGGCACATGTCTTGTACCGACACCTCAGTACAGATTTCACTTGTAGTCTCAATATCTCAGCAACCAAAAAAAGGGTCCGGGACCAAGTTTCAAAGTACATTTCTCTCTAGATGCTTGCCATTATATGCAGACGCTAATAGGAATTATAAATTACCCATGACAGGAGTATACGAGGGCTGTCCGGAAAGTATCCAGCCATTTTGAATAACTCGAGAAACGGTCGCGTGGCCTTGATGTAACTTGGCAGATCGCCAGAGGAGACCTTACTGTATATCCGTGAACAGTCCCGGGGCTAGTCAGTCGGCAGTGAGACGCCGTTGACTGATCTTGTGTATTGTGTGACCGTCGCGTTCACAAATTTCCTACCTTTCAACAGCGATTTTAGCCTTGCGAAAAGCCGGAAGTCGCAGGGAGCCAAATTTGGGCTGTAGGGGGGCTGACAGAGCTGGGTGATGGGATGCTTTGATCTACTCGCTCAGTCACTGTGAATGTGACGGTCACACAGTACACAAGCTCAGTCAACGGCGTCTCACTGCCGACTGACTAGCCCCATGGGAGAGTGACTGTTCACGGATGCAAAGTAAGGTATCGTCTGACTGGCTGCCAAGTTACATCAAGGCCACATGACCGGTTCTCGATATATTCAAAATGGCTGGATACTTTCCAGACAGCCCTCGTCAGTGAGCGATATTCAATACGCCATGCTTCAAACATGCTGTGTGTGTTCAAAATAGACCCTAATTGCCCAGCACGGGGTAAGGCAATCCAGAAACAATTTAAGATCTTCCGAATCCGCGATAATGACGTAGCACCCACGTATCTCGCAAGTTCGGAAGTGCAAAACATTATAAAATCCTGCGGGGAAAAGACTGCTAGCTAGTGAAATACGTATCCCTTAGCGATTATCCGTCACATACAGATGGAAACGAGTCCTGTCTGGAGTGCCACTGTAAGGCACGAAAGGTTGTATCACGTAGGACTACACACGAACAAGTGCGTGAGTTGATATCCAGAAATATCTCATTCTCAGAAGGTGATTTTAAATTCACAAGAAGTTACGGAGTCCGAAAAAGTCAACCGGATTTCTTGGGTGACATGAAAACGAAAGATTAATCTCACAGCATGAGTAGCCAATCACAAGCAGCGCGCCTTCTGTACAAGCAAGGCGTTCCACATGTTAACAGCATGCCATCTTTTGCTACATTAATCATTTACGCAACCTGCCACTTGACGAAATAAGAGGAGTTAATTAAAGGGCTGGCTATAAACTAAAGCCTAGACAAATTATGGTCTTCTGGAAAATGACACATTGTGGCCTTTTGGGTAGACTAACGTTAAGCTGGAAAAGCTTTTATTTGTTGCGGTGCCGCCCAACTCGGGCCTATGCTGCCTCACTGTTGAGGTCTCTAGGTCAAACACAGTTACACACAACCGGTACGACTCCTCTGAAACGAGTGATCAGCTCGTCGCAGAGGACGCTACCTACACAACACACAATAAGCACAAGAGACGAACGTTCATGCCCTCAGCGGGATTCGAACCCGCGATCCCAGCACTTGAGCGGCCGCAGATGTACGGCTTAGACCGCACGGCCACCGGAAGCGTATCGGCCGGAATATACTACCTGCATATTCACGGACGTCGAAGGTTAAGAAGTCGGCCCCTGAAGATCTATACAGCACGCTCTTCAAAAAACGCTGGATTCGACCGCCAAGCCTACGCTATGGCACTACCCAGATGACCCGAATTTAACATCACCCTGACACCCGGGTCTTGTATCGGAACGAAGACGATATTCATAAGAGGGAAAAAGTGCGCTCACAAATGATACGAACACATAAGACACACATTTATCATTGCTAATAAAAGGCATCATACGTTCAACACGACGCCCATCAAGTTAATTCTACGTTACTCAACAGAACCCTTGCTGACCAGCCGACAGTCGTTGGGCTTGTAATAAAATACGCCCCATCACCATGAACACGACAGCCCGTAAATGGATCCTACCTTGCGCCAGTTCAATCCAGTTCACGCCCTCACAAACAATTACTTTAATAACGACTTTAATTCGGTTCTGCCACTCGCGTCTTCGTCTCGTAAGTGACGTACTTCCGCCAGGCTTCACAACAAGAACATCGCAGGATCTCCCCACATGTGCTACATGCCGCGCCGAACTAAGCCGCCCTGATGCAGTCACCCTAATAACTCATTTAGTACTGTAAATAGGTAGAGGCCAGTTGAAATGTGATGGCACACGCGCAGAAACCATATTTCGTCTTTCGGCGAAACGGACGAGTCCATTTTAATCGGCGGGGCCGTCAGTTCAGTCGACTACTGGCAGCCGAGGTGTGCGCATCAGCGGTGGTAATGCTGGATACACCATGTTCCGAGGTACTGTGAAGGGTACTGGCTACCCACTCCATTCGCCAGTTTCCCCTTCACTTCCCCACCCGTGCGTCACCGTGTGACATCACATTTCAACTGGAGTCTACAATATAAGCAGTTATTGCAGACGGTGCTACCACTGTGCTACGCCGGTGATGGTCGGTTGATAGTCCCAAGCAACGCGTGCAGGGTCTGAACTCACTAAATTATGGTCACTACGAGCCCATTTAGCGAGACGTGGCGTTTACCACCTACTCCAATCTAGCGCCGAGGTGAAAGAAAGAGTAGAGCTGTACCTCTACCCCCCCCCCCGGGCCGTCATGATCTGTTACAGGGTGATCTTTACGTTACTTTTACCTAACAACACAGTTACAGCACAAATTATGACACAAAACGTCTTCACGGCACTCAACACGCCAATTGCTGCAGCCGTAAAGCCTTATGGCTGTATATGACACGCACCACATTCGAATCTTGGCCTGGTCCATGTTACTACCTTCACCGAAGTATTTCGTAGCTTCACTGTTTCCACCGACGTATCGAAAATGTCATCTGAAAGCGATCACGACTAAACCCCACCAAACCTTTAATAACCTTCCCATCTCATTTGATGCTACGTACAAACTGCAAGTAAAAAAAAACGTTGTTAAACAAGCAAAATAACAACAAAGTAAAACAAAGCGACTTTGTTACTTTAACCCTTTACAAAACAGTGGTTACTACATGTACCACTTCCTTAATATTACCGTCTCTGCATTTTACCACAAAATAAACAGCGGTGTCTCCACGAACAGCATTAAATGGTTGGTCTTTGTAATACAGACGCGGTGTCTTCTGTGAGGTAAACTCCATCTCCGCACGTAACACATTATTAAACTAACAATGCGTTTCAAACAAACTATTTGGTCCTACACGAACACATGATGGCTACTTGAGGATAAAAAAAAATAAAGAAATCAACTAAATATTAAAAGGACAAAATATAATCGGGTTTATTTAAAAAAAAAAAAAACAAAGATTAAACTGGTTAGGCCATGTTGAACGCATGGCTGAGGATAATAAAGTGCAGAAGATCAAGAGATGGAAACCCATGTCTAAAAGACCAACTGGAAGACCTAAAACACGTTGGGAAGATGACGTTGTGGAAGATATAAACAGCACAAACATAAGCAATTGGAAGAAAGTAGCACAGAATAGAGATAGCTGGAAGAAAGTGGATGAGCAAGCCAGAACCTTGTACAGGTTGTAGCGCTTTATGAGAAGAAGAATGCGTTTCAAACGATCAAGGCACCACACAAAGTTTAGAACTTTGGAATATTCAACCAACAGTCCTGTGAGATTTGAGATTCGGAGTTCTCAATAACGATGAGTACGGAGATTACCATCTTCTGTAATTGGACACCGTGTAGTTTGGAAGGCAACTGCAAACACATCGGAGAAACCGCCTGCTTCCAGGGTCCTGTACCTTTACGACAAGGCAGCAGGGTCTACCAATCACTATGGCGTCACGTCCAAAATATCGCAATCTCCATCGTCTTAGATGGCTTATTACTGCTATAGACTACCTGCAGTTCAGGGAACTGATAACAGTACAGTAATCCACAGGCATGATCCCTGTCAGATCGGCATGAACCACCTCCTCAAACACCTCTTTCGAGTTATATGCAATAACACCATAGCCTACTCATCTCCGTCCTTAGCGATATCAGCACGGATCTGATGCTGACAGCCACGAACCTATCATGTAGCCGCTTCAAGTACTTTACGAGAAACTTGTCTGTTCAAGTCTTGATGATCCTCGTGACATATTCACAACTAAACTGAGAGAAGATGAAACACTTTGCTAATTATATTTCCCACACTTATCTGGCGAAATGACGACCTGGACTTATGCCATCCCCAAGGTAGAGCAGCCTCAAATGACTACCCCATGTCTCTGCGCCCCGTGCAAAACGGAAGCGAATTCAATAAACCAGAAGAAAATGTAAGAGGCCTATTACGTCCTATTGGCAGTCACAAGACCTGAGGTAACTATGAAAAATACTGTCTTTTGAGAAGTAATGTCGTCCAGTTTGGTACAAAGTAAACCACATTCCTCCAAAAGTCAGTAAATTCTATCAAGAGTACACGGCGTCACATCCCAGACGGCCTCAACTTCATACTGGCAGCCACCTTGAAACTACAGCCAATCAGAAGTGTCAAGAGGGCAGGAAGGCGCAAACCTGGGAGACGGTAAGGTCTATAGCAACCCACAACCTAACATCTTGCAGTTCTTCCTGCCAACAAACAAATGATACTGACAAAAGTCTAAGAACTACTATTATTAAACCAAATTCCAATTAATTAATACAATCATTGGTTTAAAAACCACAATTTCCGTTAGCTAAGACACAAATAAATTCTAGTGAACACGACTGTCACTAAATCACCGAATTTTATGTTTTCTTGACCATGCATCCCTGTATAATCTTTTTCTAATGAAGCCAACTAGGTGCACTTTATTTAAACTTCTCTACATGTTTCGGGCAATTATGTACCCATCATCAGGAGAACTTACTGTATCTATGCGACACTGGTATTTTTCACTCTGTACGGGTGGCTGTCTGGTCTCTAGAAATTTAGACTTAACTTTAATCTCTAGGTCTGTACAAAGAACACGGCAATACTGTACACCGAAGGGCAGCTAGCATTCCCCACATTTACTATTCTTAATTCCTTCGTAAACCTTCCACGATAAAGAAGCTTTAAAAAGTTGGGGTCACATTTTGCTCATTTCAGAATCAACTGATGTGTACAATCCTAGGGCTACGGGATACTCGCATTTTATGAAGAGGGACTGTCTAGTATCAATTTCTCCCATACCTATGCTGTTCTCCAGACCTGCATACTCATTCATGAAACAAATTAAATTGGCTTTTCATCTGTAAGTTAAAACACGGGTCCGTAACTTTGGGTCTACGTAGACGCAGTATGGGGAAGAGGGGGCGAGGCTTTCGACTTCAACAACAAGCCGGCAGGAATGCAAACATCATGCATATTAAAACGAAACACAGAGCGTGAAAACTTAAAGTGAAAAGGGATTTTAATAAATGTAAAGAAGAAACACATTAAATCATGTCAGGGAGGAACTAAAGCAAGCAAAATGTGAGGATGATAAGTCTGCGAAATTATATACATATATGCATACACACACTCACACACATACGTACACACTCCATCGGTACAGTACGTCACATACATCGTACGTAGGCCACACTACGTGCACCTAGTGTTCCGTACAACACTACCCCGCACACAGATATCTGTAAGTGGGAGGCTGGTGTCGTGGTGTAAAGCAAATCGCCACAGGCTGGCAGATCTCTGTAGTTGACTTCCGGCAAGGGAAGGCATGGCTGTCTAAGCCCCCACGCCCCAACGAGCAATTGAACCAACATCTATCCGAGTAGCTGGACCAGCGTAAAGTGCCGTCTCACCTCCCGCTGATATCGAGCCTAGAATGTATGAAAGCGTGAGTGCACACACAGCTTCATCTAAACACAATAACCAACCCGAATTTAGTGTCATGGAGACAGACGTTAATTGTAGTCACGGCATGAATACGACTACAGTAGGCACACGGAACAAATGCTGGCTTATTCCTTTTTAGAACTATTTTCTACACACATGCACACATGGAGTTACCGGCACCCTTTGCATTCTGAGTATTCGTCTCTGGTGAAACTGAGGACCCACTCAAACCGGTTCAAAACTCAGATAATATAACACACAGAGTAACGAACAAACATCAACTATCGTATTCCACGACAGACATGAAACGGTGGAGGGGGGGGGACATCAATCATCGGAATGCTTTATTATGCATAATGAAAACAGAACGGAAATAACAGCATTTCAACGTGACACACACTTGGCTATGACACATCTGATTGCTCGTGGTCTTACAGACATCACAGCCCACGGGCTCTACAGTCCAAATAACATCAACAACAAGGTAAAGGACACGCTGCAGCAACTGATATCGGCGAACAAACGGGCTGAATTACTCAATTATTACACCAATCACTGCACATATATAAAATGTATAAAATTTACACATTAAAATATTAAAAACGCTCCGACAAGTTTCGGTCCTAAGACCATCATCATGGAGCTATATATTCCTTGCTAAAGTTACACTAGAAATAGTCAAAGATTAATTTCGTTGTACAAGTTGGGTGTTGCGGCAGCATGCCGTGTTGTGTAATGTTATGTTGCGAGCTGAATATTTATATAGGACTGAAGTTAGTTTCACTCCTAAAGTGTTAAACGAGGCTATTTTGGAGCACAAATCAAACTCACTTCATGTGGCGACATATTAAAATATTCACTGTTACATACTGGCAGTATTTCACAAATGGATCTAAATGGCATTACTATGTTGCAGGAGATGGTGTAGCCCGTACTAAGCCATTATGTGCCTCTAACAATTACGGCCACACCTCGTCACAGATTAGAAGTTCAATAGACCTATATATATAGACTACGGCATAATAAATAATTCAATGACATGAAGTTCGACGGGCAACCACCAGTCGAATTAGATCCTCCACAAGGATTACACTCCGCGGGTCAACGTCTAATTTAGAGGAATATCACACCAATAATCTATTCGGCACAGGAGCAGTACCACTAATTGGCATTAATTTCTGTACCTCTGAGATACCTTTACGTACTAACAACCTCTATATAATTACCTTGAACCCTATACACGTTGCAATGGCCTGAATGAAGTTTGTCGTGATATTCATTGGCGAAGGAGATGCTTGTGCATGCAAAACGGAAACTTGCACAGCGCTCTGAGTTCTTGAACAATACGAACCAAGCAACGTTCAGTGACTGGAATAATTCATTTATCAATTTATTCCGCAACATACAATTTACGGTGTACTCCTGTTCCCAGAAGGGGGGGGGGAGGTAGGCTTTTAGGATCATCCTACTGTATGCGTGGTCGTGTCCCCGATTATATAAGCAACAACTTCATATTTCTTTTGCTTTCATAATTGTTGAATACAAAACACGCGTCCATTCGTGCTCTATCGTGTTCTCGTAACTGGCACATAGTATTGTCACTAAACACGCTCCTAATGTCTGAACTAAGAGCTTACAGTCATGACATTGTTATCAATATGCCTTGCCTGGATACCAATCTTACAAAATATTGTTTTTAGTTTAAATACTAACGTTCAACAATGTTCATCATGCAAAGCTAAATGTTCGCTCCATGTGCTGCCCGCTGCTTAGTTAATATGCGCCTAGTTGATAACCAATTACCGCGATGAACTTATATCTATTGTCGTAATTAGCGCAGCAAATTTTCTGCCCTTTGATAATGCAAGAACTTTAAGGCTTCTCAAAATTCAAAAGTTTGCATTCTTAAACACAACACGCTGTGTGCACTACGTAGTACACATCCCCGTAAAATCCATTCCGTCGTCTGCACCTCCATTCATAGGCATAAAATAACTCACAACCGATGCACGGATTTTCACGAGACTTATAAAATCTCACCTTTAGTAAAACTTACCGCAGCTGAACCGTTTTAAAACTCTCACAAGAATGCCGTAGGAAAAGCTTCATGTATCTGCACAAGCATCGAGTACAATGCTCCTCATACACACCCACACGCACGCATATACGTAAAAGGTAGTGTTCCCGTCATAGACCCGGTGTGGCCCAGAGGGTGGATAGAGGTATACCTCTACCCTTCCATGACCGCGGCATTAGAAGGGGGTGAGTGGTCAGCAGCACGCCCCGGCCGCACTTTACCCCTGGGAAAGACGGGGTACCCGTTTTACAGGCGGCTGGGTGGGCCCCAGGGCCGGTCTGGACGGGCGGAAAATCTCGTCCCCACCGGGATTCGATCCCGGACCGTCCAGCCCGTAATCAGTCGCTATACAGACTGAGCTACCCGGCCCATATATATATATATATATATATATATATATATATATAAAACGGGTGTTGTATTTAGCACACATTTTACACCAACTGTGATGATTTCTCAGTTAACAAACGAAAGAAGCGAAAGTGCCAACGCTGTATGCTATGGGCACATTTAGTAAACCGTTACGTGCGCAGAGTGTATGCTTGTAGAATACCAATTTACAGTAAATATTAAGTGATCAATGGCACTCCTGTCGCATGTAAACTGCTTAATGTAAAAACAGGAAACCACATAACGTGACGCCAACGCACAAGAAGAAAAAGCAACGTTACAAGCAGCTCAGACAGATTCTGTCTACGCACTAAATCACCGGACAGCAGACAAAATCTCACAACTGGTTCACGAGAACATACAACGAATATAAATAATTAAAAACAAGCCTCTGGTGTGACATAAATTTCTCTGTAATCAGCATTTACCACGAATCTCGTGTCTAATTTCAGCTGTCACTTCAAACAGCTACTGCAGTTTTGTGCGACTGCATGAAGCAGTCGTAAAAAAAAAAAAGGTGGAAATGAAGTTCAGCACGACCCACGTGTCCCCGACACTGTAGGTGCAGTAACAGTACGAGACAGAGAAAGAACTTGGTCTACAATTCCAAGACATGCACAGCTCTAACGCAAAGTAAAAAAACGATTTTAATGGGACGTAACATGGCATGTACCAAACAGCACGCCTGTTGATCCATTTACGTGATGCCAGGCAACATCGGAAAAATTTGGTCTGCATGCGGGCAACACGAACTTCAATACACAGAATAAAGAATGGATAAGTATAGGCTCACGTATAATTATTTCCTTCGTGTGGTGCCTGGGCCCAACCAGGGCCATTGCCACCTCAGTCTTGAGGTTTCTAGATCACAAACAACGACGCACCACATTCGGAAGGACTCCTCTGGACGAGTGAGAGGCTCGTTGCACAGACCTCTACCTGACAACACACAATACTCACAAGAGAGAGACATCCATGCCTCCGGCGGGATTCGAACCCACAATCTCAGCAGGCGAGAGGCCGAAGAACCATGCCTTAGACCGCGCGGTCACGTGTAGTTATATGTATGCCTGTAATTTTAACTGTATATTTTTTTTATACATCAAGTGCAGTAAAAGTGTGCTGATAACAATGTGCAACTTCAACATTCATAGGTCCGTGCATCGCTAATAAATTCTCAGAGTACAACCAACACGATGCGACTTTTATCAATTTATTTATTTCTGTAAGACGCTCTGCATGTTTCAGACGGGGTTTCCTTCCATCATCAGGAGCTCAAAACTGCACATTCAGCGTCAGGTATTTGTAGGACCATTACTGTTAATTGCTGCTAGCATCAGGTAGCAGTAATGGTCTGACAAATATCTGACGCTGAATGTGCAGTTTTGAGCTCCTGATGATGGAAGGAAACCCCGTCTGAAACATGCAGAGCGTCTTACAGAAATAAATAAATCGAGAAAAGTCGCATCTTGTTGGTTGTACTCTGAGAACAATGTGAAACATTTATACAGCACCAGTTTACAATCTAGGCCAAGGTGTCGTCATTTTTAGCACATTTTTCTAGAATCAGTAAAGTAACAAATGTATCCGTAAATAAACAGCTCATTCATTTTCAATATTTCCGCGCCTTTCCATCTTAGCTTTGCCAGAGGAAGAGTAAAGAGACTTTTATCGCCAGCAATGTCTCCGCGGGCAACATAACACTGTGTCGCGGTTAACATGTTACCCGTGAGCTACGGGTTGCGCTTGCCTAGCCCTCAGACGTGGTTCGTTCCACGTACGTAATTGCCAATCCCCTGTACAAAGGTAATACCACAAATAATAACAAATAGTAACCCTACAAAGCACACACACACACACACAACCTGTCTAGTTTCATTAGCTATCCTTGTACACGACACACCCCGCCGCGCGCTGTAGGTAACTTAACTCACACTATGTATGGGGTAGTAAAAGCAAGCAAAGGGCAGCGAGTTTAGAGCTTCAACCATAGTGTAAACCAGGATGCCGTTCTTCTGGCATGTGTCTTTATGAGGGCAACACTTCCCTCTGTAACGTCGCGAACCACTCACCCATGAATCACGGTAACGTCTCGCAAGACTGTAGCCCTCAACTGAAGATAATTTTAGCTTGTAGGGAACAGCAATATTATGTGGCGAACCACAGAAAAAGAAGATGGGCACGAACAGTGTGAATATTCGCTCACTTCACACCAAATTAGTTTTCAGTTTCTTGGGGTAGCAATGAACCTGCGGATGTCTACGGTCGCTCCACCCACTGCACTACACAACAGCGAACTGTGATACGACAGGGCATTACGAGGGTTAACGAGTGAGTGGAAATATTCGATGATGGCGAACAAGTGTTGATGATCTGTGTCCTGATAGACAACGGATTATATCGTGATCAGATTAGGGACCGGCTCGACAACAGGGGAATTAGCGCTGATCAACCTGTATCTTAAGAAACAAGCAGCAATTATGTCAAAAAAAAAGCATCAGCTACAGACTGATCATAGTGCACTGAGCAACATCACGTTCTGATGTAATATGTAGTCTTGTGACACAGGGGTGCGCAAAACCCGGAGCGCCAGGTCACCCGGGCTACTAAGCAAAGTACGGTGACGCCCGATGTTTGTCGGTCCTCAGTATGCCTTGTGTTGCTTGGCACCCTTCCGGCCGGTATAATTTTCAGGCGGTTCCTAGATTTCTAGAAAATATGTGCACACCTGTTGTAAATAGTTGGACCAAATGTATTGAAAATCACGCCAAAAAAAAAACTCCCGTTTACTGTGTGGTTACATTTTCGAAATTTACAAAACACTACATTTAAATTTTAACGTACTTCCGGATTTTCTGCATAGTTTGTAGCATCTAATGACGAGAGCAGTTCACAATTACGTACATTCTCTCTGGCATGTGCTGTTCCGGGGACAATGAGCGTCTACTGCAACAGATAACTACCCACACACGAGCCTTCACACTCCCCCCAACAGCTGCTGTATTCACGCGCAACACTCCTTTCCCTTTTTTATCAACATCACCGCGCGCCCTGAGGTTAGGGTTCAGATTATTTTGATTTACAATGATTGTGAAATTTATATTCTAGGTCCCCTGTTGTTCAGCACGAAATTGTGGAACCGTTTACACAGTTTGGTGGGCCCGGTAGCTCAGTCGGTATAGCGACTGTGCTACGGGCTGGACTGTCCGGGATCGAATCCCGGTGAGGACAAGACTTTCCGCCCGTCCAGACCGGCCCTGGGGCCCACCCAGCCTCCTGTACAATGGGTACCGGGCCTTTCCTGGGGGTAAAGTGCGGCTGGGACGTGCTGCTGACCACTCAACTCCTTCTAGTGCCGCGGTCATGGAAGAGTAGAGCTAATCCTCTACCTACCCTCTGGGCCACACCGGGGCTGTAATGGGATCACTTTACCTTTTATACAACTTGATCCACACGTCATTTTTAAATTTCATCACAATCTGATCTCTCAGAACACCCCTAGTAGGCCAACATGACAGTTCAGAAGTTTTCCAAAAATCTAGCATTCACCTCAAAATCCAAAATGCCACAATGATGATGTGAAGCACACACAGAGAACCCACAAGTATTTAGGCGTCGCCACACAAAACTGAACGGCCTGGGCAGCCTGACGGCCGGAATTTGTACACCCCACTATGGGTCTGCAATGAAGGATTGACAACTACGTGAACAGAGAAATCGCAAAGAAAGACCCGATACAGGCTAAAGACCTGGGTTCGACTACCGGCAGTAGCGCACTTCTTATCTTCTTCGCAGTGTCCAGACCGCACCGCAAACTCTTTATCCTCCTGTTCCTTGTAAAACGTGTACAATCCCACAACCCTCACAGGTGACAAAGCAAACAGAACTGACTACCACTTCAGCGTTAACCTCGCTTGTCCTATACGCCTTCATGATGCGCTTAGCCATGCAAACAACTGGTACTGTCAAAAGCACGAAAAACAATTAGCACAGGTACAGACGGTCACCGGAATACAGAACAGTCTTCAAATTCAATATTCAGGTGTAGCGTGGTAAAAAGTGTAGGTCCTTATTTTTGTATTTCAATACATTATTTTAATATTTCTTTATCATTCTGTACAATGACCAACAAATGCACAATTATATCACAAATTATCACACTCCTCCTACCTGATCGACATTACTGTGTCATCCTCAGGGAGCCAAGTTACACAAGTATAGTTGAAGAATAAAAGACCAACTTGATGTCACTAGTTATTAAGTTTTATTTCACTTCTTCCATGCTCAACATGTCTCGGACATTAACATATCCATCATCAGGAGCTTGCGACTGTGCTGTTGAATTACCACACTGGTCGTATTGTTCTTGGTTCGATGTGTGTTGGAGTTTCGGTGTGGTTGGGTTGGAGTGGTATCCGTGTAGCAGG
>Ga0131853_10014887_pt1 | contig 14240 bp, 6 predicted proteins | sample TergutLab28metaG_FD_92764 | JGI IMG/M metagenome (GOLD analysis project Ga0131853, IMG submission 92764) | Labiotermes labralis P1 segment gut microbial communities from Petit-Saut dam, French Guiana - Lab288 P1 (version 2) (version 2) | ecosystem: Host-associated > Arthropoda: Insects >... | reverse complement strand
ATTTAGCTCCTCGTTATGCAATCTCCTCCATTCCCCCGTTACCTCGTCCCTCCAAGGTCCAAATATTCTCCTCAACACCATGTTCTCAAACACCCTCAGCTTCCTTTCCTCCCGCAATGTCAAAGACCAAATTTCACACCCATACAAAACAACAGGCAAAATTATAGTTCTATATATCTTGATCTTTACATTTTTGGATAGCAACCTGGAGGACAAAATTGACTTGAATATATTTTAAATAAAAAAAAAATGACTGTCTGTTGTTACCTGCACAGTTGATGGACTAAACATAATATCACAAATCTCATGTCTTTGGTATCCACACTGACTCAAGGGTACTCTATACAAATGCTAACTTAGAATTTAGTGAAAATTCTTTTCAGGTCTTAACGAAGAATCTCGTTATTCCACTACACTTATGCAGTTCTAATAAATACAGACTGCAATCTCGAACTTGCACTGTTGCACATTCCCATGCATTTGTAACTCAATGTTTACAAATCACCAACAAAACACACCGATTTCACATCACACATTCTCCAATACGTTCCGGTTCTAAATGAACACTTAAGACACTTCATTTCCCTTCAAATTATAATCTCCCTGATGGTAGTTCAGTTAGAACCGAAACATGTTTGAGAACATATGATATAACAGGTACCTACATGCACCTGATGATTATATGCTGGTGGTTAATAATGACTGTCAATCTCAACATTAGAGACTTCAACCTCTCACTACTACCCCAGCTGGTTCAACATTTCACAACAATTCTGACAAATTGGACTGGCAGTTCAGCTTTCCCACATTTCAGACACTGTGTAGACCACACTCATGTCAGTCAAATTCTATCTTTCATTACACAAAACTGAATACTTTCAAGTTTTATGGAATGAGTCTCTCCTGAAATAATCTGTCATGTCCAAAAGATGCCATTATATTATTAAACACAGACTTGCCAGCGTTTTTGCTATTAGAGGTTACCTTATATCTATATTACTGGTACCTCAAAAATTCATGGAATCTAAAACGCGTTTTACAATGAAAATGGATTCCGACACGATGGATTCAGTGGCTGCAACTAATCACAAACATAAAACATCGATGCATGTATCTTGCCAGTACTGGCAAGGCCATCTTTAGGAACACACCTTTAGTAAAAGATAAGCCTCTTCCATTAACAGGTATGTGGCAACTAACTTCTCTACAGAGGGGCACAACAAGTACATTATGAAAACTAAGCCCATTTTTCTTTCGGTAATTCCATTGTGTAAAATGCAGATACCAGCACGATACTTCAATTTACACTACTTGCTTAAAAGGGCAAGTTAGTTACACGTCTCAGATTTCCCTCAAAGCCAACATCGGACCCAACATAAGACACATTTAAGTACACAGAACATGCTGCATTCAATAACGATAATAAACTGTTACATGAGAAAATTAGTGATCCAAATGCTTCTTTATATTGTAAATTTTGCACATAAAGCTTTAAAAACTCAATATTAAACCATTTTCTGTTTCTTCCTTTTATAACCAATTAAAATTAGTGTAGCTACTGCTGCTATAGTATCCTTGATGGCATTTCAAATACACAAAACTTTTGTATCTTGTTTTTCAGGCTGTGTATATGTCAAAGACTTACCAGCAATGATTTTAAGCATTAACTATTATATGCACCCATATACAGGGTCCTTAGTTTAACTTGTTCATATTGCTGGTCACTTCCTATCAGTTTCCTCATCACACCGAACGGTGTCACTATGCAACCCAGCTGCACCTACACAGTCACATTACTGGTGTTGTTCTCTGTAGGCATCAACAGTCAGTCTTCAGTCGCAGCGGCAATATGAATGGAAAATTGTGCGGGTTCTGAATAAAAGACATTTCAAAAATCAATCCCACATTGCTGAGTGCTGTCGTAAATGCAGACAAAGTGTACATGATGCACCTGCTCCAAACACACCAACAATTTACAAATTGCATATGTGAGAAGGCTTCAAACAACAGGACGCATTCTAAATGATAGGATAACACACAGAACACATATGGCAAATGGGATAAGAAGTACATAAAATTGGTGCTCACTTGGAGACATCCCCAAGAAAATTGTTAGTTTCATGTGCACAGTAAATGGATTTGTCTACATCATGAGCACAATTTGCAAAACAAAAAATTCTGCCACATTTACATCCATACAAAACATCTGTAGTTCACACACTCTATGACAAAGACTGCGAATAACAAAAGCGTTTTGCGAATTTACGCCTTCATGCGGTGCAAGATGGATAAATCCATGCTGCGTTCTCAGAACAACAGTCCCCCCATGTCAGTTCGCACGCTGCCATTACATTGACACTATGCCTGGTGTGCACTGTGATATGTGCGCGATTAGGATAGAAGGGTCCATTTTCTTTTTCAGAGACCATAAATACACACTGATTTTTTGGGGGGCGTTTTGCTGACCGTGCATCTCAAGTATAATCTTAGTAATTAACCAAATTTATGAACAAATTCTTGTTTTATAATAAGTTTATTATATGCCTCTACATGCTTTGAGCACTGTTGTGCTCATCACCAGGAGGTCAAAATTGTATTATACAGTATCTGGTATCGTCACACTCTGCAGGTGGCCGTCCGGTGCACAGGTTGAGTGAGGACTGAGCACCAGATGGCCACTACAGAGTGTGATGATACCAGATGCTGCATAATACAATTTTGACCTCCTGATGATGAGCACATAGTACTCAAAACATGTAGAGGCATATAATAAACTTATTATAACACAAGAATTTGTGCATTAAGTTGGTTAATTACTAAGATCACACTGATATGTTATATATTTTCTAATACCAATTTGTGAACAACTGTTCAGTTATGACAGGACAACATACACCTTTTTTCTCAGCATGACAGAGCAACAGATCACATCATTTTTTACCCAATTCATTACAGCAATAAACCTTGCAGAGAAGCAAGCATTCAGACCACAGCGTTCTCATTTTCTCCAGCAATGAACGGCATCTTCATTGCATGTCGCGTGTTTCTGTGACTAGACGAAAACTCTCAATTATTATACCAACCACTGCACATATATAAAATTTACACATTAAAACATTAAAAACGCTCCGACATGTTTCGGTCCTAGGACCATCATCAGAGAGCTATATCGTCCTTGCTAAAGTCACACTATAGAAAGTCACATTAATTTCACTGTACCGGTTGGGTATTGTGGCAGCATGTTGACATCAAGTGGGTCTCTTATTCTTCAACTATCACAATGATGCACGGTCCAATATACGTAACATTAATCTCTACATGTTTCAGGCGACTACGGGCCCATCATCAGGAGATACGACTGTGTTTATGCGACACTTGGTACTTGTTATTCTGAAACAAGTGGATAATTTAAAGTTACATGTCTGTAAATAACACTTTTCCTTTTAAGATACACACTTCTGTACCTTCAAACTAACCACCTGTTTCAGAATAACCAGTACCAAGTGTCCCATAAACACAGTTGTATCTCCTGATGATGGGCCCACAGTCGGCCGAAACATGTAGAGATTGATAAATATACTAAGAATAAATTGTGCACAAAGTTGGCTTTATTTACAAGACCCTGTATATATATTCATACACATAACATAACATAACATGTCTGTCATAGCCTGATTGCCATGGTCACTGGGTGTTCTGTGTGAGGAACACAATGACAGAGAAGAAACAGTTGAGCATGAAGTATACAATATAACATAACACAAACAGATGGCAGCACTCCAATATGAGATTAAAACCCACTTTGTCCTAAGAATAAAGAAATAACGAATAAAAGATACCATGACATAGCATATGAGAATCACTGTGGCTCATCTGAGAAGATATACCCCGTTTGCCTTCTGTTAATTTTGTTTTAGCACACAACACATGTTTTTCCAACATGCTGTGCACACGATTACGTAAAAAATAAATAAAGTATAATATGAAATAATGCATACAGTATGAATAACAGTTGCTCATTATAGTACAAAGCACAAAACTGACAGAAGGATCTGGACCAAAGGCAGAAATGACGAATGGGTAAGCCAAGAGAAAGACTAGTCAAAGACAAAGTATGCACATGCTACACATACTACAATCAGGAAATTTTATAACTCAAAAAACAGTACTACTGGTACTATTTCAATCAGAACAATTACTTTATGCAGAGGTTTGCATCATACTTTACACATAAATAATAGGTAATTGGCATGCCATGGTCATATACTTACTTACTTACTCCATGGTGCAGAGTCCTTCTTGAGAAGCTAACTGGTTTGCAGCTAGTCAAGAAATTCCCCGCATTTCACGGAACCCGAAGGTTCCATTACCACACTCACAAGCGTCCGCCACCTGTCTCTATCCTGGGCCAGCCCAATCCAGTCCATATACCCACATCCCATCTCCTGGAGATCCATCTTAATATTATCCACCCATCTACGCCTAGGTCTCCCCAGTGGTCTCCTTCCCTCCGGTTTCCCCACCAAGACCCTATACACCCCCTCTCCTCACCCATACGCCCCACATGCCCAGCCCATCTAATTCTTCTCGATTTTATCACCCACACAATACTGGGTGAGGAGTACAAACCATTTAGCTCCTTGTTATGCAGTCTCCTCCATTCCCCCATTACCTCATCCCTCCTAGATCCAAATATTCTCCTCAACACCATGTTCTCAAACACCCTCAGCTTCCTCTCCTCCCGCAATGTCAGCAACCAAGTTTCACAACCATACAAAACAACTGGCAAAATTATAGTTCTATATATCTTGATCTTTAAATTTTTGGATAGCAACCTGAAAGACAAAAGGTTCTGCACTGAATGATAGCAAGCATTTCTTGAACTCAATCTGCTCTTAATTTCTTCTGCAATAGAATTTTTATTTGTTAAAGTTGTTCCCAAAATATTTAAACTCTTCCACCCTCTCGAAGGTACTACTATCAATCCTCACAGTCTGAATTCGTCCTGCATTCTGATCTCGAGACATGACCATGTATTTAGTTTTATCAGCACTTACTTCCAGTCCAATCTCCCTAGCAGCAGCTACTAAAGCTTCTGCATTTTCCTTTAGGGTATGTATGCTTCCTCCCAGTGTATTAACATCATCGGCATAAGCCAGAAGCAGCCATTGTCGTAAACAAATGCAAAATCACAGGATATAATAATACTAAATTTACATAAAAAACAACAAAAATATTTTAACATTTTTACTTTAATTAATTTCAAACGGTTTTAAAAAGAAGAAACACACCAACAAAAACTACTGTAATAAAAATCTTCAGTACTTGTACTCTATATATGAAGCTTACAATGTAAAGACCACAAACTGACAAATATTTTCAAACATTATGTTGGCCATGCACAAATCCCAGGTGCCAGGACACCTGAATAAATAAATTTTGAATTGTGATGCATAATACTTGCAGATCCTCAGCACAGAATTTGCTTGATGGCACCTTTCTGAAACTAACAATTTTCAAGGCTCCTACATTTCTTGAAATTTTGTGAACTTAGCTAATGAGACAGTACTGTTTCGGAATGCTTCAAGGAGGTTTTTACTCATAAATTCCTTTCATAATAGTAATGAATGTTTTAATTATCAGATATTCCATTGAAAATTGAATTGACAACTGGTTTTAGGTGTTTTATTATTGTACTTTATTTATAGCTAAGATTCTTCCAACACTATGTATATGATGTTAGTATGTTTGTGACAATGCCTATATCCACAGGATTGTATCCTAATTTGGATTTATGGAACGCAAATAAATTACATTACATTATATTATATTATATGTGCAGCTATAGCATCACTTCCTTCCTGATCTATAGGTTTTGTCACTTTCAAGAATCTAAAGATATAAGAAGACAGAAATGAGCACTAACAAACCAAGTATCCTTTTTTTAATATTCTGTTGGCCATGCATCATAATATAATGATAGTTTCTTTTTACCAACTTGATGTACAAATTCTTTATTTTAATACACTTATTACATTCCTCTACATGTTTCAACCACTATTATGCTCATCTTCAAGAGGACAATTGTATTAGTACAGCATCTGGTATCGTCTCCCTCTTTAGGTGACCATTTAGTATAGAGGTTACAAGAGAATTTGTGCATCAAGTTGGCAAAAAAATTTATCACCAAGTCCCTTGTGTCACCCACTCCTATTGTGTACAATGTACACATATTAACAGCTATGCCTCTGAGCCAGATTATCACCACTACATAATACAATCCTGTTTTGTAAGTAATAAATTTACTTCCATTATAACAGTTTAAAAGAAGCAACAGACTCTGTTTCCACACAACCAGCCAACCTATCACATTTTTCTGTTGTAATTACCAACCACTGCATTAACAACCTAGGCTTCTTTTCAGAAGGTATGCACTGTAACTCTCAACCGGATTATTAGCTAACTTTTGTGATGTTTATTGTTATTGTTCTAAGCATGTCCTAATTACTTCATGAATAGCCCCTACATAGAAGCCATAATCCTGCCTTCCAATTCATAGCTACTTAAAACAACACAGTGATTTTCCTGATATTTCTCAATGTAATTTGGTGTTAGAATAGAAGAGTTCAGGTCTACTCTGTGGGAGGTGCATAAATCCTAATCCTACTACTGGCACAGCATCAGACTGGTGAAAACAGTGAAGAATAAAAATCAGTCCTTATCCCTTCCTCCAAGTGTTAGGTGCTATATGAAGAGAAGTATCTTTCTTGCTTCTCAACTTCAATCAAAAAGTATGTTACATTCATACATTATTAAACACAAATCTGTATTGACAATTTAAACCATAACAGAAGAAGCATTATAATATACAGAATAAAAAATCATCACATATCCAAAGACATGGGATGAGAAAAATCCAAGTCACAACCCCCCAAAAAATACATAAAATCAATAATGTCATTAACTAAATCCTCCTCTAAAGTTCTGCCCAAAAAGAGGTTTTATATTTATGCTTTTACTGCTATATGGGGTCTTATGGACTAAGGAACACATTTTAAATAAAAACCAGATACCACTACGACCAAATAAAAGTGTATGAAATCCGACTTACGCACACAAAGACATGAAAGCAAGGTTTAATCAGTAATGTGTGTATTCCGCTTCCTCCCTCCCACATCACCCGAAATACAACGCACAGGTTTTTGCGGTTGGTAATTCTCGTCAGAAAACGAATAATGAATGAAAACCCTACACATCTCATGTTCCGAACTTACAGAGGATCCCAAATAATCTGAACACCTAACGAGAATCAGCTGCCGTTAAATACCTGTAAGAAACTTAGGAACGAAAGAACAATATATGTTTGTTGTACAGTAGAGCTAGGCTGTACAGAAATCAAATTCACCATTTCAGAAGTAATACATCTGATGCTAAAAAAAAAGTTCACTTTACATGTACGTTCATGCAAATGTGCTTTCAAACTGCGCTCATTCGGGCATAAAAATGAACGGAAACGCTTCAACCTTGTACTATTGGGGTCAGGCTTCGCCTAGAGATTCACGCGCACTACACAAAATATTATCCCTCTCTTGTAGTAAACACAACCACTAAATAAATACACTAAAAAAGTACCAATTAGAAATAATGCATTCGTAATTAAGGCATTCAACTTCCTTCCTTTCGACATGACTGCAGCACTGCAACAGCTACTTACGTTAACGTACGATTCCAAAGAAGAGGCTGCACTATTAAATTACTTCCACACACCACTGTATCACTTTATCACGAGCACAAAACAACCAGCATCGATTAGGTCACAATCTCAAATACACTCCGACCGCACATCAACCGACCACCGCTTCGACAAAACTCAACTAACTCCTTCCCAATGTAAACACATCGCACTTATGCATATAGTACTGATGCAGGGTTGCCACTACAAGCTTCACAGTACTACAATTATACACTGGGTTGGAAGACGATGTGAAAATGCATAAAATATTTTTAACTGTGAATTTGGATTTCATAACTCTAGCACATATAAACTTGTTACTGCCACATTATTGTAGCAGTCTTAAAATTGCAGGTGTGTTGGCAGGTATTCAGTTTTCCATATGATTTACAAAAATAGATTCACCTGCAGTGTATTGGCTACAACATAACCTTCACAGTTTTTAAACAAGTGTCTTATTTCAAACACGAGTCCAGTAAAAACATCACGATATCTGCTACCGAAAACAAAATAAAGCATAGCATTCAATCATATCTGCACATTCGACCTTCGCTCTTTTTTTTAACACATGCAAGGTAAACTTCGCCATTTTGTCGGTAGATAGCAGGAGCAACTGAAGGTCGTATCACTGACGGCAAATGTCTGTAGAGCGATGAGCGGATACTTGAGTGAGAAATGCAATGTGGAACAGGTTGTGCGACACTGGACAACAGTTGTGACCCGTGGTTTACAACACCCCTTAAATTGTGTAGTACCTTTACATTTCTTTAAACATGACAGAGAGGCTGCGATATGTTATGGTTGAATCCGAAAGCCTTATCATACGCAACGGTAAAGTTTAATCGTGTTGGATGTATTGTGGATTTAAATTTTTTATACATCGTACACGGAACACGTAAAGCACAGATTAGCTGGTTTATAAAGTACAGACAAGGAGTCGACGCTACGGGTGGTACAACGTAGCCTTCTGATTATGTCATAATGAGTTTGTTCATGCTATAATCTCGGCGTTACTCTTGAGGGTGACGACGTTTGCAACCATTATATCTCCAAGTCAGAACTAGAAGTGAATGGCATGGCTATCAATTACTTTCGTGGTCATAGACCATTGGAGATTTTGAAAGGCCAGAACATTCCCCTCGTAATCCATGTTAAATATGTGATTGTAATCCCCCTTTCAATAATACACATTAACTTCCGCGTGCCGCATCACCGTAACGCAAGTGTTACTGCGCGGTTGTTAAAAACCAAGAATTTACTTGAGGTCAGTGTCGGTCTGAGATTTGTGGGCAACCCTAATTTCCCTTAAAGCTGACAAACCTTAACCTTCTTTGGCCCAGTGTAGGAATGGCGAAAAATTTTGAGGCAACTTACCAAAATTAAGGATCTTTTCCTGAGAAATTCTTTCGCTCGTGAAATGCTACGTTTACTAGCACCATATTTCCCTACCTGTTCAAGCACCAGAGCCAGCTCCTGCGAAATTCCATACTTCAGGTGTACCTACTTGAATGCCATCTGCTGTCCATCAAGAAACATTTCATCTCATTTTGAGTCTTCCCATCAAGAAGTGTCCAAGTGTACACATGAATCTTTGTATGTGGGAACATTTTCATCTCAACAATTAGATATTTTGATGTGGACAATTTTACTACTGTAACAACATTCACATTACTTTTCTCATGTAAAATGTAATTCCTAACTGTTGGTTTGAAAATATCTTCTCTCCCCTGTTTTTCATTAAAATCTCCTAAGAATATTGATTTGGGGCTTAGTGAACTGATAGAATACCTGCTCTCATTCCTTAAGAAAGTGACCCTTGAAGCACCAGTTCCTCAATGGTGCTTGTGCATTCTGAACAATAACTTCACATCAGCTACACTTTGCCCCATATATTACATCCTCTCACTAAGAACATCTACCCTCATAACTGCTGATAAATTTTTCTTATAAAAAATTAATCTTTTACCTCATTTAAGATTTTAAATTCCTTTTCCATGGAAGAAATTATGTTCCTCTGCTTGTTCAGTGTCTCTGTAGTCCCATCTCACCTCCTGCATTCCAACTAAACCTAACCTATACTTACTTAATTCTCAGGCCATTGTCTTGCCTGCCCCTGACCTGTACAGTCTCCTTACATTCTAAATTCTGTGTCTCATTTCTTTTTCCTTTGCTTGTAGTTTTTAGCTGCTGGCCCATCCCCAAAACTGGAGAATCGCCTCTTGTCAGCTGACCACCACTGTATATTCACTACATTCACATCTACATGTACCCTCTGTACCTTGTGACAGTCTTCTCAATACACAATCTAAGGGTGCACCATGCTATTGTAACAGCAACCCCATAAGTGGAGTTAACTGACCTGCCATTTTATTTACCTATATAATATTTATTAGGGGACCGCGGTGGCACAGTGGTTAAGGTGCTGTGCTACAAATTGGAAGGTTGCTGGTTCGATCCCAACTGGTGCCATTGGAATTTTTCATTGACATAATCCTTCCGATCGCACTATGGCCCTGGGGTTGACTCAGCCTCTAACAGAAATGAGTACCAGGAGCACTTCCTGGGGGTAAGGCAGCCGGTGCGTAAGGCTGACAACCTTACCACCATCCTGTGCCGTTGTCATGAAATCTGGGAACATTTAACTTCCTGGAACCCTCTGGGCCACTCCAGGCCTGTAACAGGACCGCTTTACCTTTGTATAAAATTTATTTGGTCACAACACAAATGAAAAGACTGCGGTATGTGGTATGGAATCAGTAATATATAATGGTTTCAAAATTTGGTTTTCCATAAGGTCATGCTGCATTCAGCACTGGTCAGAGACACTGCAGGGACCAACAGCCTGTCCCTGAAAGTCAGCAACACATCCCAGAAGAGCAGGGACCTCATTCACACCATGGCAGAAGGCAGAAAACACGTATCTTTGCATTCCATAGAAATAATATCCATTCACTGCAATACCTGCACAAGATGGGAAATATAACATAACAGTCCACCTCTGGCATGCTGTTTCTCTCATTATGCCTTGTATAAAACATTCTATTGTCAGTTATGTGCCTGTCCCTTGATGTGCCGCTACATTATTCACACACTGCTCAATGGCCTCTCTCACTGTCGATTCAATATTCTCAAACCGAGACAAACATTACCATCATCCACTGCTGAAGAAGTCTACATATGGATTTCTAAAAAGAGTATTTAACTATTTTACAATTTGTAGCAGTAAAAACTTAGATTAACAAAGACTGTGGTGAAGGTGGTGATGACTGTGCAGAAACTGCATCACACTGGTTTGCCAGACTTCAAGTACCTGTGCGAAATGGGTGAAAAAATTCTGGTCCTTTGCAGTTCTGTCACAGGCAGGTTTCAGAGTACCATAAATAGTAAGTACATGTCCTTGTATGTTACTGTATTGACCCAGCCCCATCTAACGCGGAGGTTAAAGAACGAGTAGAGCTATACCTCTTCTCCCCCTCTGGGCCTTCATGGCCTGTTCTGGGGTGAACTTTAAGGTAAAGTGATCCCGTTACAGGCCCGGTGTGGCCCAGAGGGTGGGTAGAGGTATTGCTCTATTCTTCCATGACCGCGGCACTAGAAGGGGGTGAGTGGTCAGCAGCATGCCCCGGCCGCACTTTACCTCTGGGAAAGACCTGGTACCCATTTTACAGGAGGCTGGGTGGGCCCCAGGGCTGGTCTGGAAGGGAGGAAAATCTTGTCCTCACCGGGATTTGATCCCGCGCCGTCCAGCCTGTAGTCAGTCGCTATACTGACTGAGCTACATTGGTTGTTATTATCATCATGAGGACAACGACGACGATGATGATGATGTTTCAAAGTGCTACAGTATTTGACCATTGCCAGGGGGACTGCTGTAAAAGTGACCGCCACTCACTGCACATTAAGACAAATTCTGTATGCCATGTAGCCCAACAACACCAACTTTTAATAACTGTTGTTTTAAAATCTGGTGTGTTGTTTTCTTTAGTTTGTGCTTGCTATTGTGACATAAGCATCTATTGCCATGCTTAACATTCATTCATTCATTCATTCATTCCATTGCCATGTGCAGAATGTGACAATTCCTTGCTGTTCTCAGGAGCTTCTTCCATTCCTCTCTGTTATGTACTTTTTCCTGCCATCCTTCTCCACCAACTATTCTTCCATCCTCTCTCACCACATCTTGCCATCTATTGCTTGGTCTACCTCTCAATCTTGTTGTTCCCAAATTCATATACACTACCCTTTTGGGAATTCTATTTCCTTCCACTCTCTGTACATGCCCAAACCAACGTCATCTATTTAACCTTACTGTCTCTATTATAGTAGGTTTTTAACACTTGCATAAATTTCTTTATTGGTTAATATCCTCCAATTTTCTTTTTCATTGTCATATATTGGGTCTAAAATTCTTCTATATACTCTCCTTTCAAAAATGTTTATCACACTTCTTTAATTGCAATATAGATATTAGCTCTTACAGCATAATGTATACATTAATATACTACTTTGTGTATGCAAATATACCAGCACATTTATACACCTCTTGATCAGTAGCCATATTTTTCATTCAGATGTGTCCTTCCATCACCTGTCTGACCCTCTGGAGGGATCCACACTGAATATTTGGGGTCTGAAGGATTGTGATGAGCTTTGTGCTGCACTGCCTGTAAAAGTAAACATTAATTAGTGTTAGCTGCAAGCTGGTGGCTAAAAAGATATAGCGGTCATATGATTAATACGTGTTGTGTTATTTTGGGAAAAATTAATTACTTTTGTATGTACATTACTGCATAATTGTTATATATTATTCTTTACAGAATTACTGCTTACTTCAAGCTAAGGGTGACATGCTTATTTAACGATTGACTAATGTAATCTGGACTGTGCCCATGGCAAAGTACACCCTGTGACTGGGTACTGTGCTGAGGCATGATCACGCGCGGCACAATGTCCAGAAGCCCGAGAAATCTGAACAGTAATTACCCCCAAAACTTTCCGTAATATCTGGATGCTTTAATGTAACTACGAGAGAACAAATGACACTTCTTCACGAGACGTCAAGCAACGCAGACGACTAAGCACTCGCTAGGGGTACATTACTGTCCTCCAAGTTCTTGCCTTGTTGTAGTTCACTTACCGGGATACAACGGTAGAGACCGTATCGTGGATTTTGCTCTCTGAAGGGGGCGAAACTCAAAGTTCGGTCAGGGCTCGGAGGTGAAGATTCCTTGCTCTAGTAATAACTCACCATGCTGAATATATGGGAGGTTTATTGTATACTAGTAAGTGAACTACAACAAGGCGAGAACTCGGAGGACAGTAATGTACTGCTAGCGAGTGCTTAGTCGTCTGCGTTGCTCAATGTCTTGCGAAGAAGTGTCTTTTGTTCTCTCGTAGTTACATTAAAGCATCCAGATATTACTGAAAGTTTTGGGGATAATCACTGTTCAGAGTTCTCGGGCTTCTGGACATTGTGCTGCGCGTGATCATGCCTCAGCACAGTACCCAGTCACAGAGTGTACTTTGCCATGAGCACAGTCCAGATTACATTAGTCAATCATTAAATAAGCATGTCACCCTTAGCTTCAAGTAAGCAGTAATTCTGTAAAGAATAATATATAACAACTATGCAGTAATGTACATACAAAAGCAATGAATTTTTCCCAAAAAACACAACACGTATTAATCATATGACCACTATACAACAATCCATGTAGCTACTGAGTGACACAGGTGGGCGGATGCAGCCTCCTCTGTAGTGTTATGCCAGTGCAACTGCGAACAACTGAGGGAACTACAGCATGATGAATGAGAGTTGTCAAGAGAAATTGTGAATAAGCGAAACTGTGATGCACAAACCTACAGAAGAGGTAGGTCTGCTGTACTGTGTTATAGACAACAGGTCTTCAAGGCAACAAAATGAACTTGACATCTCAAACAACAAGGACCTGATAGCTGAAGCTTGAGGTGGATGAAGTGAAACAGTAATAGAAAGAAAAATTAACCATGGCAGAAGTGGAGATGGTGAATGGAGAGACTGTTAACTGTTAGTGGGTAATGAAATTTCTTGCCCTTATACAGAAAGCATACAAAAAATCTACAAAATGAAGAGAGATCAGTTGTGAAGAAATACAAGAGAATAAATTATCAATATTAAATACAGTGGCTGAACCCAACACAAACTAATGAAACACCATGTGAACTGGATAATAGTACAGGCATGCCACAACTTATGTGCAGGCCCCATTGTGCAAACCTTTGTGTACATTGGAATTCAACCCAAATTTCACCCCTCCCCAACACACACAACACACAAATTTATATATATATATCGCGCGCACGCGTGTGTTTGTGTGTGTGAGTATGGTGTGTGTATGTGTGTGTGTGTGTGTGTGTGGTGTGTGTGTGTGTGTGTGTGGTGTGTGGAGGTGTGTGTGTGTGTGTGTGTGTGTGTGTGTGTGTGTGTGTGTGTGTGCATGTGTGTGTGGTGTATGTGTGTGTGTTGTGT
>Ga0131853_10014886_pt1 | contig 14241 bp, 7 predicted proteins | sample TergutLab28metaG_FD_92764 | JGI IMG/M metagenome (GOLD analysis project Ga0131853, IMG submission 92764) | Labiotermes labralis P1 segment gut microbial communities from Petit-Saut dam, French Guiana - Lab288 P1 (version 2) (version 2) | ecosystem: Host-associated > Arthropoda: Insects >... | reverse complement strand
TTTTTTGTTATACCAGTAGCTTTTAAATGAACATTTTAATTTGTTTAAAATGAAGATTAAGAACTCTGGTTTCACATTCCTGTAAATGTAAATATACATATTTCTTACTGAACAATTGTACAGTTTATTGCACAATTTCTTAAGGACTGCTCTAAAATCTTAGCATTCCCTTTCCAAAGGGTTAAGTTAGGTTACACAGGCCCTTTTTGTAACAATTTAACTTACCAGGAAAAACAACAATAAAATATGGCTCCACACAAAGTTCATCATTAGCAGTTCTCATGTAATTAAAAGTGACAGCGACTATCCATACTACTGGTAATTAAACCTTACTTCAAACTGCAAACTAGCATTCCATAACAGAAACTATATATAATATCAGAAAAATCAAATTTTTTAAATTTATATATGACATTTCTTAATTTATACTTAAATATTACAAGACTAGTGCCTCCAGTAAGATACTTGGGAAGACTACAGGTCCGTATGATACAGCTGAAACATGTTATGTGGGTCTGTTGTTGGTAATGCACCTTCACAAATATATGAATATTAAAGAGTTCCATAACATGTCTTGTCACACACTGAGGGACCTGCTAAGGATCACGCATACCAGTACCATAGTTAGCGCCACCAGCACGCAGAAGATGCTCACGAAAGTGATCAATTTCAAACTCGTTCATGTTTTGCAGTTGAAGTTCTACAGCAAAATTCTGTGGCAGAAAACAGTAAACACAAAATTGGATAAAATAGTGTGTAACAAAATACTGCAACATCTGTATTCTTGTAACTGCTTTTAATGTCAAAATAATGTATAAAACTGTGTGTATGTATGTACATATGCATGCATGACAAATTCTCTGTTATGGCCTATATGACATTTAGAAAAGATTATGCCTCTTATAGACTTTTACTTTAATACTGCCACCCATTGCTTTTGATTCTTGAAACTGCATGCAATGTACTAATTTTTCTTTTCTTTGATGGCAAATTGGCAGTTCACTCTTGTGGGGGGAAGAAAAAAAATAGGTTTTAGCTCATTTACAGTAACAAGTTGCAAACATCTGCTCTATCTATTTGCCACATCTGTCTGTCTAACTGACTGACTGACTGACTTTCTACGTGTAACAACTCAAAAACTGCTGAACAGTTTTCTGTGCTATTTTACACTGGGAAGTTCTGCTGAAATGCTTCAACATATTCTAATTTTTTCTCAAAATCTGACAATAATACCGGACAATATAAATGAAATTACAGCACATGCTGTTTTCAGCACATCTTTGGTATAGAAGATGAAGAGAGACAACAGCTTGTAAGAAAAGTGAAATATTCTGTGTTTTGAGTCTTAGGGTTTCTTTGATAAATAAACAAAAACAAGAGAATATGCCAGAAGTGTTTCCCTCAGCATACATTTCCTGATTTTCTAAACAGTAATTGCAGATAATAGCGTTCCTTAGTTGCAATACTTACAGAGTCTATTATGCTCCAAAATATTTTTAATATTATGATTAGTTTTGTAGCTAGGAAACGGTTGGTGCTGGTTTTCTGAATCACACAAACGCTTGTCAGGAGAAAGGAGAAAATTTTTTAAATGTGTTTAATGACACAAAATATGAACATCTCAAGGCAAATTTACATATGATTGCAACTGGACTATCAGAGGTAGAGGTAATTTTTTGAACATGAATTTGCAGATTATGCAATCAAACCTTTTGAAGGACTTTGCTGCCTTCATCTTCATTCAAGTAAGTTATCTTCTTGGACTGCCCTAAAAATGATGATAGCAATCTCCTCCAAATTATAGGCGCCAACATACAAATCCACACGGCATCTTATCCCAGAATATCATAACCTTCATCAGTACCAATGTAAGAATACCACATCTCACAAAAAGTTAGACTTTTCAAGGTGCAGCAAAAAAACTACTTACAGTTGTAATTTTTAGATCTTTCTTAAAGTAACACTAGAAAACAATTATTATAAATGTCTCTAAACAACGTTACATACTACCCACAGATTCACAAAACATGGTTCAAGAGCTGCTACCTTTAAGTAATAATGAAACTTTTTTTTTTAAAGAACTGCACAATGTAAGAAAATAAATTAAGTAAGTTTGTGATTTGTGTACCTCAGATGTTACCATTCTCATTAATGCCATCTACTTCTACTTGTAAGATACACTTACCACAATTATATCTTTGACCATGGCCTTATCTGTGCTCATCTTAGCCCTCTTGATGACTCCCACTGAGGGACCCACCCAGGTCAAAAACAGAAATTTCTGTCGCTTGCTCATCTCATCACCCATCTGTTTTAGAACATTTAAAATTAAAAACCTTTAGACAAATGCAAGTATTGTCTTTATAGCTCTAATTACTTTATCAATTTAAAAAAAGAGTAAATTTCACCCTAGAACAGGCCATGAAGGCCCAGAGGGGGAGTGGATGTGTAGCTCTACTCTTACTTTAACCTCGGTGCTAGATAGGGGATGGGTAGTCAACGCCACGCCCCGGCCGCTTTACCCCCGGAAAGGCCCGGTACCTACTGTATAGGAGGCTGGGTGGGCACCAGGGCTGGACTGGATGGGTGCAAAAAACCTTGCCCCCACCAGGATTTGATCCCAGGGCCATCCAGCCCATAGCGAGTCGCTATACCGACTACACTATCCTGGCCCACGTCACTTTATTAATATTGAAATTTTTTAATCAGTTCCCACAACACTAGCTGTGAAATTGTATCTGTAACAGTTGATGTGGCATTGAAGATAAGACAGCATGAAGTTTTATCCATATGCCCCTTACTGTCATTTGTGAAACAGGTCCACTGCAAAAAAAACGAAGTTTGAGTATCCTTCAGGGACCACTTCACCGAATATACAAAGTGTCAAAAATTTTACTGCAACTTTTTAAATATAGTATATGACTATTTATACAAAAACTGAATAAAAATGTAACATCATAAGTGATGGGATCAAATAAGTCTTAGTCTACAAATTCAGACAATCACTATTAATCAGTTACAGTAAAAGCATTAATATAGCATCCAAAAAGATTAACAGTATTTGGTCGAATATTTGTGGGTGAATGTTGATGTTCGTCCATGTGTATTTTCTCTGCAGTTTCAATAATAAATTCCTAGGACACCACCAAATAACCTTCTGTTGTACAGAAGAAGTAATGTTGTCCCTGTTCACGCCATGAAGACGTACAGGGGGAGTAGAGGAAAAGCTCCACTCATTCTTAACCTCATCACTATATGAAGGTGAGTGCTCAAATTCACGCGACTACAGTCATGCTATTTCTCATTAGAAACAAACATTAAAAGAGGGACCCTCATGTATTTTGACCACACGTATTAACTATCAAGCAGACTTAATTATTTTCCCATATTCCCTTCTTGTAAATCAATGTAACAGTGTTACCAGTCATCCCATTTGAGCACAATTGTTCAATGCTTGACAGAGTATCCTATTATCCATTTGTCCCTGAATAAACACCAGGGTGCATGACGGCCTGTATTGGACTTGCCTATTATGCTTGCTTGAAGTTACCCACATGTGTCAAAAGTCTAACAGTCCATAAAGCCTTAACATTGTTATATCTGTTAATCAGTTTTTTGCAAGTGTTGAATATTTTGAGAACCCTAAATAAAGGGTTAGTAGGCTACCAGCTACAACAATTTGGAACTGCAGAGAATTCCCTAATAATGGAGAAAGAAGAGGTCTCTGCAACTCTGGACTGCTGTTCCAAATTAATGCTGTTGCTAATCCAAGAAGAATTTATCACTTTACCAGGGTTAGTTTAAAACATTCATGGACCTAACAGTGTGCAGTACTGAACTGACTAGGCATACAAAGCATAATAATTTACACACAAAGTATGTTTGACACAAAATAAGAAATACAACCAAACTTTCTGTGCCCCTAAACAGTGGTTCCCTGTGCAGCTACATAGATTATGACAGCTTTTAGTCATAATGTAATCCTACAGTTTTTGGAAGATAATAATTTACAACCATGCCAACCATTAAGAACAGTGTATCCCATACTTGGAATTCAGAAATACCACAAGTGTACATTATAGTTTTGCAGTTCAGTATTCTGGTCATCGTACTCCTTGGGCTGTTGCAGAGGAAAGGAGAGATTACATTTCTAACTTCATACAAACTAGTGGGTCTTGCTTCAAGCATTTACACCTGGCCACCATCTGTTACCTGCAGTCTGATGTACCCAAAGGCCCTCTCATCATCAGCAAACTGCTCACGGAATTTCTCAAATTGTGTACCCTTTGCTGAGCAGACAATGTGTGTTCCTTCAAACTTGAACACAGCCCTGAAATAAAAAAACATAGCTTGTCTAAAGAAGAGGAACAATGTAGAAATCAGTGACTAAGACAGGTAGAGGTAAGCCGGAAAAAAATACCGGGGGCCGACCGCCTGAAAAGGGGAGTGGGACCCCACTACAGGTATATATTTTTGTCTTTCCTGGTAGTATAAGATATAAATAGGTAGCGATTTGTTGTGTTGACGGCACTTTCGGCTAGCAGGCACCTTTTGTAAGAGAATGTGTGTTTTGTTTGCGTACTTTTCCCCATTGCCGGTCCGCCCTTGCTGGGGAGCTCAAAAAAATTTTCACCGTGGTCCGAACCCGCTCCCGCCACCGCTGGTAGAAAATGTTCAAATTCTATTCTGACAGGAAGTGGAATACCATGAAATGGGGGGGGATGTCCATGAATCAGCAGGACCTCTTACCGGACAACACTGAAAAATGTGGACCAAACACTAAAAGTCCAGGTGTAATTTCTAGTTCACATTATGCCGTGTACTGCCAGTAGTGTTGATGTATTCTTCTACCTGAATTTCGTTAAGCTACCTATGTGCACATGCGATAACACACCATTGACTTTAATTTTATCCAAATTAACTTAGTGATACATACAGACAAAATATTTATCAATACTGTTTCATATTTAGGCGCCTGCCTTTTGTGATAATAATAATAAGAAGAAGACAGTTCATATGTCATCAAGATAACAGCACCTCACTGGTCAATGCCAGTTCAAATTCAAGCTAACTAAATTCGTGATACATACAGACATAATTAAGAGCTGGTATCGACTAATGATACTGCAGTGAATAGGTTATGGGCTAGACGACCGAGGAATCGTGGTTCAATTTACGGCAGCGGGAAGACATGTTACTCTTCACTGAAGAGTACAATCTAGCTTGGTGACCCATCTACTCTGATCCGTGCTTATAATCGAGGCGCAGTGGTGGCTCTTTCACCAGAAGCCAAGTGGGGCCAGGGAGTGAAGCTGAATATTGTACTCGCGGCCATCTAGTTTGAGGTTAAGGAATGAAGCTGCACCTCCACTACCCCACATGCCTTTATAGCGCGCATCTTACTTTACACACCCCGTTGTAACTTACGTATTCATGTCAGGAAGTCAGAAATAAAGTTTACTGTGATAGTGCTATTCATTTAATTACTTATCATGACTTAAGCAATTCGTGAAGACCGGTATATTCTGTGAGGCCGAAGGATCCTCAGAAATAGTGTTAAACGTGTTGAGGTACAAACGCTGTGAAAACGAAAGTACAGTCTGTCCCATTTTATTTTTTAAACAGGTATTCCTAGAATATTATAAATCATAATTACTTCCGTTAAAAAACCTTCCACTTACACAACATTCTATTTACAGGTTGTTGTAAATTTCGAAAATAAGCACGCCATGAAGATAGTTGTCTGAGGTCGAAACATGGTGCACACTATCTGACGATAGTGCACGGCTAGTAGATAATAAAACTGGTTCAGAAGACCAATACAAATTAACAAAATAATTAGCTTCTGGTAAAATAATCACTATACTTGATACAGACACCGGGAAATAACCCACAAGAATGAATACTATATTCAGAACAGGCGAAAGTTTGAAATCTAGAATATACCTGTAGTTGGCAATAAGGCAAAGCTTTCACTTCCATTTTGGTTCAAAAATAAATCAGACAGCTCAATTATATGTGCGCTTCGTGAGGATTTTAATATTGGAAAATGTCAATAATTTAAGTTAAAGAAAACTGGATCAAATGTGTCACTTCCGGGTGTCAGAAAACCTACAAATTTACTACAAAACTAAACACTGTATTAGGATTAGTAAAACACCTTTATAAGTTAGAAGGGATCAGCCTAAGAATATCACATTTATATACATATATAGACAGGCCCTACTTTTTTCAGAAGTCGGGGTACTGTAGGACCGAGAGTGCACAAGAAGTTGCTTCTCCATGGTCAGAGTGTAGGGTGAGTTTTAAAATAAGGTCTTGCCAACTTAGTACGAACAACCTTGTGGAAGTGCGTCGACCCTGTCGCTCGCCAGACGGAACTCTTTACATCACCTGCACACAGTTCCAAGGGCAGCTTTACTTTTGTAATTATACGCGGAAGACAGGAACTCAGTGTGAGTGAATTAATAACACATCACTCACGAATGAGGGCGCACTGGCTTCAATCCGCCGACGTTTTGAGAAGTAGAGCGTACAGTGGACAAGCAGCCTGCTGTGCGAGATCTACACATCTATACTTGTGAAATGGTATCAATAACTGCAAGGATTAATAACATATACAGAATTATTTTTGCCAATTGTTTCGTATGGGTGTGAAACTTCGTCTCTCACATTGAGGGCGGAATATAGGCTGAAGGTGTTCGAGAATATGGTGCTGAGGAAGATGTGTAGGCCTAAGAGGGACGAGGTAACAGAGGAGTACAGAAGACTGCATAACGAGAAGCTTTATGATCTGCACTCCTCACCAAATATTATTCGGGTAACCAAATCAGAAGGATGAGATGGGCGGGGTATTGGAGAGAGTTGCTTACAGGGTTTCGGTGGGAGACTTGAGGGAAAGAGACCACTTCGAAAACCTAGACGTAGAAGAAAGGATAATAGTAAAATAGATCTTCAAGCAGTGGGATGGGGAGACAAGGACTGGACCGATCTGTCTCGTGATGGGTATATGTGGCGGGCGCTTGTGAATGCGGTAATGAACCTTAGGAATTCATAAAATGCGGGGAATTTTTTTGTCTAGTTTAGGACCTGTTAAATTCACATGAAGGGCTCTGTTCCATGGAATTAGTTAGTTAGTTAGTTAGTTAGTTAGTTAGTTAGTTAGTTGGTTGGTTGGTTAGTCTGTTTTTTTAGGCGGTTAGTAAGTCAGTCATGTATAAACAGCGTCGAGCGAAGTAACTACGCAGGGCACCAAGCTTTTGTGGGGCGAGAAAAGAAACGGAGGTGAAAAATCCTGTATATATATATATATATATATGTATGTGTGTGTGTGTGTGTGTGTGTGTGTGTGTGTATCTTGCTCTGAAATTGACTAACGTGTTTAACAAGCGACTCATGCCCCCGGCTCTTCTGCTTTCTTGGTTTTACACCGTTGCACCGCTTACAAGTGTTTAAACGTCCTTAGCCTTGGTGCTTATATTGTGTAGTGCTGTTAGCAGCAATCTACCACCGCCCGTACTCGAATGTATTGGTTTCTTGATGAATTATTTAACCGTGGCAGATTTCTGGCTGGCGGTGAGTTCGATTTTGCCAAACTTTAACTCTTCAAGACTTATTTGAAGTCAATCATGTCTGAAGAGAGGCTAGTAACCATTCAACTAAAAATGCCGTCGCTCAAAATCCTCGACTTCTACGAGTCTGTGAATATTTTTCAGGCGTGAAAGCGACAACATTGAACTTTTATTAAACACTTCGTAAGTCCCTGTTTTTTTCACAAATTGCAACCATTATTCATGTGTCCCTGAATACTGTATAATTCAAGACCATTTAATGCCACATCCTTTCTATTCATTATTCATTACTATCCAGTAATCCGATGCTATATATTTATACTTTACTAAATTTTTTATTGTTTTACAACAGCATAAAAAAGTCGCCCGTCCGTCCGACCATGTGTATAATACAATGTGACGTGTTACATTTTCCACTAATCTTTCGTATTGTTCCTGGAGATACTAATTGAAGAGCTTGCAGTTGACTTTAGTTGGGCTTTTTGCTGGGAAAGGAGACCGTCTCTTCTCTGTGACAAATAACCGATGTATTCCAGATTTAAAAAAAAAAACACTGGTCTGCTATGTAGCCGTGTTTTGTGAGTGTGAGTTAATATAGTTATTTTGTGTAGTGTTCTGCTCAAAGTTGTGCATAAACTTGAGTTCAGGTTTGCTGTAAGCGAACAAAGAAACTAGCTAATGCAGTGATACAGACTCACGTTTATGACAGGATCTATATTATTTCCTACCGACCGCCATCATGAGTATTAATGGAATCTAGTCACGCTGTGTAGGACAGCTGCATTCTCTTGACTGAGAGACAGTTTGCGTGGCTTCAGGCTTCCTCCAGGAAGTAGACGAGAATTGCGCTCTTCTGGAAGCAAAGAGTAGTGGCAATTCCTTACCGACGTTTCGGGACAACCTATCGGTCCCATTTCTAAGGGTAAAGGATTAGGATTCTTGACCTTCGAAGATGGAACAGGCAAGTTGTCCCGAAACGCCGGTAAGGAATTGCCGCTACTCGCTGCGTAATAATCCAAGAGAGTGCAGTTCTTAAGAGGCAGTAGCTAGAATGATGGCATAAAAATTCAACATTATGTGACGTACAGGTTTTGCGTGAACTGAACTCTCTACTGTAACACGTACAGCTACGGACAGTGTCGTAAGTGTAAGACGCGTAGGTGAATCAGCGTAACTCTTTGACGTCATCATGTTGCGACATATGACATGATGATTAGGCCTAAACTATTTTATTGGAAGTTTAAGCCTTTCAGCCTCAATTCGATATTGCACTTGGTTGTAACAGATGTGGGTGTCACCTTTCGATATGGGAGTGGTAGTTGGGCTGAGCTGAAGTTACGCAGTGGTACTGTACAAATGCAGGCCTGTATTTTAGGCAAACGGACTGGAAATGTTGCAATGCACTACACATCACACCAAACGATTTTCTTTGCAGTTTATTGATCCTTTATAGACTGATTAGTCACGTTGCGATTAATGGACGGTCAGTCAGTCAATCAGTCAGTCGATATTGGTGTCGAGTCCCATGACTGTATATAAGTCTGAGGTTCAATAATTTGGTGTTGCACAGTCTTGGAGAGAGAGGGCTCCGTGGCACCAGAGTGAGTTTGTCCTTTGTCAGCAGTGAAAGTCTCTGTCAGCTGTACATATTTATAGTAGTTGCTATGTATATAGCCTGCACATTTACACAGCCATTAGAAACTCCGAACAATATACAGTACACATATGGCCTCACTCAGTCAAGGTTTCTACACCATATCGTATCTTATTTTTTACTTAGCTTCTGCTATAACAGCAGCTTAGTCACCTAAACGGTCTTAAGATTGACCGCCACCAAATTTAACCCTTACTGGTCCAATGTCGAGGTAAACTTAACATCACTTTCACTGAAAAGACTGAAGCCTCACACTTTTCTGTTTTGGTTTGCAGACTAAAATGAAACAGACTAGAGAGAGAGAGAGATAGAGACAAAACTGAAGTAACGAACCTGAAAAATTCAGCTATTCAATTCGTACCGCACAGCGAACACACCTCACTACCAGTATGAAAGACAATTAGTTAATAATGTACAGTGATAAACATTGTGCGTTGTGAAGGTCATACCAAACAAATACATTCTGCGGGCAGAATATAGGCGGAGTGTAGAAATGCTGTACATGAAGTAACCACATTACTAGGGATTAAGCATGCCTGCGGTCTTTTTTTTTTTTTTTTTGACCGTGCATCCCAATACAATGATAGTCTTTCTTTTTTAAAAACTTGATGCACAAATTCTTTATTTTAATACATTTATTACATTCCTCTACATGTTTCGAGCACTATTGTGTTCATCTTCAGGAGGACAATTGTATTAGTACAGCATGTGGTATCGTCACTCTCTTTAGGTGACTGTTCAGTACACAGGTTACGAGAGGACTCTGGTAACCTGTGTACTGAACAGTGACCCAAAGACAGTGACGATACCACATGCTGTGTTTATACAATTGTCCACCTGAAGATGAGCACAATAGTGCTCGAAACATTTAGAGGAATGTAATAAATGTATTGAAATAAAGGATTTGTGCATTAAGTTGGTAAAAAAAATAATATAATTGTGCCTGCAGTCCGTTTATAAACACGTATGAGTAACGGTTTGAAAGCAGAAACCTGCATGAGAAAACGCAACTAAACTTTACAATGGAGGGATATGGCTAAGAGTCAGAACTGGTCGACACGGTTAAGCCAAAGTCTCTCATGCTTTCAACAAACTGTTATTTTGGACAAGCAGTTTCTTAAAATATTTCACAACTCAGGAAGTAGGCAGACGGAAGAGTTTTGACTAACTGTGCTCATCCTAGAAAAGATTTAAGAAAAGTAATGTAATCACAGTGTTAAGTGACCTTCCCAATAGCGTTGTAATAATGTTAAAGAACTAACTGGAGAAATACAGTGTTTAGTGAAGACCTGAAGATGGCTCTCACGAACAGAAACACACGTAAGATCATATGCGTACCAAACACCACACACGGTCTAATAGAGTAAGTCAATAACGCCATATTGAAAGAGAATCGTTAGTGGAAAGTTTCTCATATCAAAAATTTGGAAATTCTTAGGCTTTACATCAGGCCAGAGACAGTGAGACACAGTTGTGCCCTAGGAGAAATTTGTGCAAGGACTTCCCAGTAAATAAACAATGCGCTAACAAAAGCAGCCCAAAATGTTTCGAGTTATAATACGATAGGAGAGGAGCAAAGAGGGTTTTGGTGGGGAGAAAGGAGTAAATGAGACTACTTGGAAGACCGAGGCGTAGATGGGAGGAAAATATTAAAATGGATCTTCAAGAAATGCGATGGGGCGGCACGGACTGGATTGCTCTGGCTCAGGATAGGGACAGGTGGTGGGCTCTTGTGAATGCGGTAGGAACCTTTCGGTTCCACAAAATACAGGGAATTTAATGGCAACATGAGGTCCTGTTAGCCTCTCAGGAAGGACTCTACTCCGTGGAATTAGTCAGTTTAGCTAAAAATATTAAACACTGCAAAACAACTCGTTTGTTCAATCGTTTCGAAGTATGTAAACACGTATGCAGTGTGAAAGGTGTGTTTTATTTTTCCTGTCTACTTTTGTTGGAAACCTTTTTCGCTCTGACACATATCCGGAGTTCTGCACAAGTTACATTCGAGATGCGCTGAGAACTGCGCATGTAGATGTTCACGAAGTGTGTCCATTACCTTATTGCGATTTTAATCAAACTTGGAATACTCGACAACTTTCAGAGAAAGTCCTCCACCCTCATTACAAATAAAATTTTTTCCAAAGGATTTTAGACCCTCATAGGCCTGCTAGATCACAGAAAGACGGACCGACACGACGACATTCAATGCATTCTTCACACAGGGGAAGAAGAAAATGAGTATTTATATCACAAGTTGGTTGGGGGACGGATAATTCAGAGTCAGCGTTACGTGAAGGCTGTACGGCTGACGGCTAGTCTGTCGAGTCAGACTTGGTGTCAAACACCACTTGGGGCTAATGTCTATATTGTATATTAATGTACTGTGTCAAAGTTTGTGTCATACAGTCTTTCAGCATCCACTCTGGCGAGACAGCGGTTTGTTCTTTGTCAGTTTTCGTAGTACTATGTATGTATTTACAAATCGTTTGAACAATACGCAGACGGCCTCCACTAGCCCGGACCTTGTAAGATGGGGAAGTGAAGTGCATTCACACACAAACACACACGCAGCAGTCTGTCTGGTGCCAGTAACACCTTCGCAGGAGACTTCCAGCCTAGAATCTTATTCAATTTTTACCTCATTTACTGGCATTCTCACAAAGAAATACAGCAGTTAGAAATATTTACTTTATTTAATATACGGAGAAGGGGAAGGTACGAGGGCGGGCTGATAGGTTTTGCCTCCAATTAAGTAGAAAATGAAGGGGAAAAGATATTTTAATGAAATAAAAAAAGAAATATGCCTCTATCAATTATTTTCAGAGCTGCGTAATTATTTTTCTACAAAATCAACAGCACTTCAATACACTTCCGCCAACGCTGCACTAGTTTTCGAAATCCGTCCTTAAAAACAATTGGTGTTTTGTTTTTGAAACCATTTCCTCACTGCAGACTTCACCTTACCTAGCGTCAGAGCACAGTAGTACTCACAACACACACTGATCACCATAAACGGCTTGCATTCGTCTGTGAATTTCAGTGGGAGGAACTTTTTCCGTGGTTAAGAATTCAATAACAGCACGCTGTTTGAACCGAACTTCTGAAAACTCTTCCATTTCGATGTGCACTGGGTGAGGACTGTAAGCATCTGTGTGTTCAAGGTGAAATATGATGGAAGAGAGATACTATGCGACTACACAAAACCTGTTTTATCCAGATATGTCTCATGTAAATCAAAATATTACAGTGGAGGCAAAACTTATCAGCCCACCTACGTAGTTTCAATATTATTCTTTCATCTACATCTAGATCTCCCAAGTGGACTTTCCCCTCAATTTTCACCGTCCGAAACCCTCTACGCATTTATCATTTTTCCCATAATTCCCACATGCCCGGCCATCGCATCCTTCTTGATGTGGTCGTCTTAATAACATTTGGTGAGGAAGGCAGATAAAGAAGCTTATCATATGTAACATTCTCCAACTCCCTTTTACTTTCTCCCTCAGCAGCCCCTTCTTGAAAATCCTCACCCAATGTTGTTCCTCCTATGTGACAGACAAAGGTTCACACCCACATAAAACCACAGGCAAAATTATAATTCTCTGCACATTAATATTTTTATTCTCAAATAGCCAACGTGAAGCCAAAAATTTCTGGATCGAACTATAGGCCTAGTAGACATTTCCTCAGCTCTTAATTTCTTCATATGTGAAATTTTAATGTGTTCGTGCCGGTACCGCTGTTTTAATCTCGTCTAATTTTTAAAGGATTTACTGTCTGAATACTAGAGTCTTCTTAGATGTTACGCCGTGTCTATTGGGAAATACTTTCTATTCACTTACCAGTCTACACGGGATTAAAACACAAAGAATTTAACCTATATGAGCATCACTGTGGGAAATTCAAGTGTCGCAGTGTATTAGTTACTAAATCGATACATATAATTCAGAAACAACTCACCGATGAATTATTTTTGTGAAGCTAATAGTAACTCAAGTGTTTAAAAAATTCCTCAGTTTTTATGACATCCGAAGGCTTATTACCGCCTTCATCTAAGCCAGCAACTAGGACCAACAGTGAATCAGCGAACTGAAGCCCACAGTCTGACACTCTGTGTAAGATCCAATTTAAAGGTATTTTTCCCAAGTCTATTAATAACTTCATGTTTTCCATCTAATTCTTCTTGGTTTGACCACCCTAATGCTATACAGCGGGCTCTCAGTTGTGCAGTTTTCTCCGTGCTTCTGGTCTTTCTTTCCTCTCCTGTTTTCAGACACCTCACAATAAGAAGGATGTATCATTCTGTGCAGCGATGCCATGTAAGCTGGTGTAAAGTCACTAACGCTTCAGAGGAAAGTCGATAAATTTTTACCAAACGGTATCACACATCAGGAGTTAGCAGGCTACTGGTCAGTCACCGTCTTGAGAACTTCTAATCGGAACTCGGTTTTACCAAATATACATAGAGACACACACACACACATATATATATATATATATATATATATATGTGCATACATATGCATTTACATGTACATATGCATATACCTATACATAGACATATACACATGCATATACATAAACGTACGCATGTATACATATGCATATACATACATGGATATATATATATATATGTGTGTGTGTGTGTGTGTGTGTGTGTGTAAGTGTGCAAGCAGATGTCATGTACGGTAGATTCAAGAATGGCTAATTTTAGTGAATCAACTTACCACTCAGACACTTGGACAGATTACAAAACAAATGCACAAATTGCAAAGGAGTTAAAAATAACACCAATTTTGGACACATTACTGGAATACAAGAGAAGCTGGATACAACATGTAAATAGAATACCTCGAAATAGATTACCCAGGGTAATTAAATATTTGGGAACAGCTTTAACAAATCAAAATTCTATTGCAGAAGAAATTAAGAGCAGATTGAGGTCAGGAAATGCTTGCTATCATTCGGTGCAGAACCTTTTGTCTTCCAGGTTGCTATCCAAAAATTTAAAGATCA
>Ga0131853_10014884_pt1 | contig 14241 bp, 13 predicted proteins | sample TergutLab28metaG_FD_92764 | JGI IMG/M metagenome (GOLD analysis project Ga0131853, IMG submission 92764) | Labiotermes labralis P1 segment gut microbial communities from Petit-Saut dam, French Guiana - Lab288 P1 (version 2) (version 2) | ecosystem: Host-associated > Arthropoda: Insects >... | reverse complement strand
TTGCTCTATGTATTGTTGGTGTTGATTGTTGTTGTTATATGTAATTTCAGTCTGTAAACGTGTAACACTGCCACCGGGTTTACACCCAATTGCAGTTAAATATATCATTCATTCATTCATTCAAGTATTTAAATAGTACACTGACATACATGGCATAGTCAGACAACCACAGTACGGTGAATCCCACAAGTGGGGATGTCATGCGTGACTGGTAACAACGTTCCACAATTTGTTGTATGCTTTCTTCTGGGTAATTCCCCGGCATCTGAATTTTATATGCCAATGTTGGAACACTCTGTCTGTTCCATCTTCATAAGCAGGGTAGGTATGAAGGTCATCCTTCATACCTACCTTCCTATGAAGATGGGACAGTGTGTTCTGAAATGTCGGTTTGTAAAATTCAGACGCCGGGGAATTACCCAGAAGAAAGCACACAACATTCAGAACAGAGCGAAGTTTGAAATCAAGGTGCACATTTTGCAATAAAATGTAACAAATTTCAAGATTCCCCAAACTTCACTTCCACTAGTCATTCAAAGATGGAAGACAGGATAATCTGCATCGCTTCACTACCATAAGGCAATTTTTGCTACTGATTTACAGTTGCTTGTGTTTCTATCCTTTGTTTCTCAAGTGTGTGTGTTCTTGGTCTATGAAAATGGTGGGTTGCAAGAGTGACAGTGAGGATTTAAAGGCCATCTACCTGCACCAGCAACCCATTCATATGCCTATACAAGTATCACAAACTACATACACTGTCCAACACAACACTTTCATGATATATAGCACTGTGGTACATTTTTTTATTCACACGAACCATCATCAGGCACATCTTGATAAAAAGATCTAAAAAACATAAGTACATTTTAGCAAGCAATTCTTCTGTTGGTGTGATCTCACAAAATTTTGGTTATTTATTAAAATGGTAAATATAGATCATATTTATAGGTAAAAAATAACATCCAAATTATGATTTGATGTCACTAACAGAAAAACAGCATGCTAAAATGTACTTACGGTTTTTTAAATTGCTGTAATAAGACATGCCTGACAACTGTTCATGTGAACTGAAACACGCAGCACAATGTTATGTGATGTTAAAGTGTTGTGCTGGACAGCATATTTTGTGATATAGGAAAACACAATGGGATGTATCAGAAAAGAAATGCCCATTCAAGTAAAGGTAAAGGTAAAGTGATCCCATTACAGGCCCGGTGTGGCCCAGAGGGTGGGTCGAGGTATAGCTCTACTCTTCCATGACCGCAGCACTAGAAGGTGGCGAGTGGTCAGCGACATGCCCCGGCCGCACTTTACCCCCGGGAAAGACCCGGTACCCATTTTAAAGGAGGCTGGGTTGGCCTCAAGGCCAGTCTGGACGGGGGGAAAATCTCGTCCCTACCAGGATTCGATCCTGCAATGTCCAGCCCGTAGTCAGTTGCTATAGTGAGCTACCTGGCCCATGCCCATTCAAGTAGTTGATGCAAATGAAAGGGCAGATATCTGTATACAGTAAATGTGCAACTGATTTCTTCCTAATTTCCCCGTCATTCAGTTAGTACCTGGTGCTCTATTTAAAACACAACAAATTTTACAGTAACTCTGTCCTAACTTAAGGATTCTGTATCAACTTTGTAGTGTTCATTGCTTTATTTCACAAATATCCATACTAAAAATTAATTTTAATAGCAATGTTAAATTTGAACACAGTCACTCTGAAATACACAAGCTATTTGTATTATCAGAAAAGAAATTCGCAGATTTAATAAAAAAAATTTTAAAGAAATTATGACACTTTAAACCACATATAACAACTAAAATTAATAAAACGCAACAAACAACCAATAATTTTTTTTGTCATGATAAATCTAAAGTTAGTTGAAGCAGCAAACTTTAATGTTTAGTTTGGTTGTTCACAGCAAGATACTTAAAAAAGAACTGAAAATTCATTCTAAAAGGATTTCTTTCTGGACAAAACATGTGAGCATTTGCAGCACTTCTTGTGCAGTAGAAGAGAAGCACATGGTAGGAAAGGAATCAACTTTAACACGTTGGATGTCATTGTGTTAAAAGTATGTGCATTGGTATTTTGCTAATTTGCAGATGCCTGACCATATGCTTTCTTACAGTGCACAGCACTGAAACAAAGCGGTATACTTAAAAACTTTTATAGATGTCTTGTAACTACTTCTGAAGAGAAATTCTATCATAGTGTTTGAAACATGCATTTATGGATCAATCTGCACAGTACCTAGGACATCATAATTAACCATCATACAGAAGTTCAGTCATACAATTAAAAACAATGGTAAACAATGATTCTAATAACAGCCAAAAACTTGAATGCAGTATTTGCACTTTACTTCAACTACCAAGACAACAACACTGAGTAAATTTCATATCTTTCTGTACTGCCCCTTATGCCTGCAGTTGGAAACCACAAAACACACTATTAGAAGTTATGAGCAAAGAACTACTATGAAGGGTTTGACTAAACCACAATAAAAAATGCCCCACGATGAAGACATATAGTAATCCAGGAAGAAAGAGAGTTCAGAAGTCACATAATAAGGAAAGAATGCTGGATGAACCTAGGGGAGAACTTCAGGAAGACAAGGAGAGTTATGAGACATACTGACATTCAGCATTACAAATTTATTTTTTATTTACAGCACAGTTTGAAAGATGTTATACAAGACCCATTTCCACTCAGGCAATTTTAACAACGTGTCTGTTGATGTGCAATCACTAATTACACGCTTGCTCACTCATTCACTATCTCCTGCAACTTCACATGTTGGGCCCTGTAACATCTTCATTCTCACAATCACATTTACATATTCATGTAAAGCTTACATCTGCAGTGGCTTCATAATAACCACTCGTTGATTTACTGAATCGCAGGGACAAATGTACGCCATCAACCGTCTGCTCTCCAAAGTCATAATCTTTAAAATTCTAAAAAACACAAAATGAGAATGTGTAAATATATTACCAACAAGACTAGGCTTGTTAAAAGAAAAGAGAAACCATTCTGACATCAAAACAATGACAATTTTGGACAAAGGGAAAAACACACACACACGCTCACTGGCAGACATTAACACTCTGGAGCCACAATTAAATTCCTAGTATGATGTGCAGTAGACCGGAATTTAAATGCAGACCGCAAAATGAAAGCTATAATAGGCTGTTGGTTATTACCTGTTGTTTGGCATTTTCAGCATCAACAGTTGTGACAGGTATAGCTGACATTAGGCACCAAGAGGTTAACGTACTAGCAGCAACAAAAATTAGATATTTAAGATGTAGTAGAGAAGGACAAATGAGACAGGCAAGACAGAAATGAAAAGCACATAGAGAAGCAGCAAAATACTGTATCTTTGTAGAAAATTCAGTAAGAACAGAATAAGATGGTACAGAAAATAACTAGAATCAAAGGAAGGTTCTGATATTGAGAATAAAAAGAAGGATCACAAAAGACAAAGATGAAAATCAAGATGGTAATAAAAAGGTCCAGAAGGTATCACAAAAAGGGAAGAACATGAGAATTAACTGATGTGGAAGAATGGGAAGAGAGAAATAAATGTCATGCTCTGGTTGCTAGATGACCCACAGTGTCAATGTTGGGCTGACTGGTAAATGATGAACTGAAAATGATCTGCAAGGAAATGCTCACGCATAGTCCTGGCATTTGTATTCATTTTCTTTTCAACTGTGAGTGGACTTGACTCTGCTAAAACTGCACAATTCATTCCATAACACTGGTACAGCCACAGGAACTAAACTTGCAACCTTTCATACATACTCACCAACAATCCATGTAAGCAAAACAGTCTTCAACATGGGACTCAGAACACAGCTAATATGAAGCACAGGCCTAATTAATACTCTTAATCATGCGCACTTGTTGAAGTAAACAAACACAACTCATGAAAACTGCTGTTTTCTGGACTGTAACCCAGTGCAGTCTTGTAGATGGGTACCATGGATATGCAGAATGTCTCATTTCTATCTTGAAGACGGACACAGCACATTCCTCTGATGTGCTGGTTCCCTCTTACCAGACTACATCGTGCCATAATGCAGAAGACCATAACATGAATGGAGTTGTAACTTACAGTAAATAGAACGCAAGAAAAAGCATTAGGTTGGACATGGACATTACGTGAACAACATACAGTGGGAGTTACCAACAGTGGTGTTAAATACATTACAAGATAGTAAAGAGGTAAAGTTCACCCTAGAACAGGCCATGAAGGCACAAAGGGGGAGCAGAGGTATAGCTCTATTCTTTTTTTAACCTTGGCGCTAGATTGGAGTAGGTGGTCAACGCCAAGCCCCAGCCGCTTTACTCTGACAAATGAGCCAGTATCCATTGTACAGAGGGCTGGTGAATTCAGGGCCAGTCTGGAGGGGTGCAGAAAATCTCGACCCACTGGGATTCCAACCCCGGACCATCCGGCCCATAGTGAGTTGCTATACCGACTGAGCTATCCTGACCCACACATTATAAGACATCGTGGACATCAAACTGATGCTGTATAGCCATGGTTACACTGGACACTGATATTATGTTCATTGCAAGTTAAGAGTATACATCAGATCCCTAAACTGGACGTGATGGAATTAACCAAGCCTCTAAAGTGCATTAAAAGAAAAATAAGGCTAAAGATGACATGTCCCTAATAATACGTGAAGCTAAGGAGGTCATCAGAGAGCCACCTGCTATTATGAACTGTTCCACATACCCAATTCATTTAAATTTGCTAATGTTTTGGCCCCACAGTACTTCTCCTGAACTCATATTTTTATTCTCACTAATATTTTTAGCTGGGACATTTCTGTCAGTTTAGTGACTAGGCCATGGCCTGGTTTAACAAGCAGTTGTGGTTGGATTCCTGGCATGATGAGGGGGGAAAGCTGAGAAGTCCTAAACACATATGATCATTAAGTCTATCACAGAGATGCCATCTCAACTGCTCTGGCACATATATATGGGTGGGGGGAGGAGAAACAGAGTATTTATTCATTATTCCACCCATGTGAAAGTAATAAATACAATAATTATATGCCTAAGCCAATCACCTGCACTGAACCCAGCCAGTTTCAAATATAAAACCTACAAAACACAATGCCATTGTCTTGCCTCTAAAGCAGATTGCTGGATGATGAAAATTATGTACATGTTACTTACAATTCATAGCAAGCATGGTGTTAATTTACTGGAAGGTGGGAAAAGGGGAAAGGGGGTTAACAGAAAGAATGAAATTACAAGTACCTTTTTACCATGTCTTCTTACACAAAGACATTTTTCAAAACATGACTTTGGCAAGCTTGATCATATGATCATATATTAAATATGGTAATTTGTGACACTTATGACCAAACCCTTCAATTAATGTGACAGCTGAAGACATCTGAATTTTAAGAAAACCTAGGTAGTGGACAGGTGACTGGACAGGTGACAATTAAAAAATTACCGTATTTACCCAAATGCAAGATGACCCCCCCCCCCTTCTCCCAAAGAAAAAACACGCCTGCCAAGGAAAAAAATATTTATTCAAATCGAAGATGACCCCCCAAAAATAAAATGTCTGCTAATAAGAAATACTGTACCATTATTAACTTTGTACACTTAATACACAAAGCATGTCAGATTCTATCTACCTTCATTAGTTAGTGTCACTGTCTCCATCTTCAGTTACTGCCTTTATCTTCCTCACACCCACTCCTAACATTCCCTTCCTCTTCACTACCATTCCACAACATATCACCATCATGTCCCACCCACTGCATTGGATACATATCACTTCTTAAAACCCTTCACAGTCACTTCTGGTGAGATGTTCTGCCATGCTGTTATGATCCACACCGTGTAAAAAACACATTATATTTCTTGGTGTAGAAACTTGTTTGAACCTATAAATATTTGCAATTTTCTCCACGGATGGTGTTAGAAATTTTTCTAGGATTTTTGTGTCATGTCTGTGGTCTGATCAGTCTGAGTTAATGGCTTTTTTTTATGGTTTTTAATTTGTGGATTGGTCCAGGTTTTATTTTTGAGTCTCATAGTTAATTTTTAATTTCCAAATAGCTGGTTTCCTGTTACTATCCTTGCGTTCGATCTGTTTTCAAAGTACACATCTTAACAAGTTATGTTTCTGTGGTGCCCAATGATTGAGAATAAGTCAATCTAAGGGCTCCACCAGGTTAGGTGTTCTTTGCCTGAAAATAGAAACAGAGCTGGCTTCCAAAACACTGTGCATCTTTAAGAAATTAGGCAATGGATAAAGTCCCAAAAAAGAAGACGATGTCAGTTACCTTTTCTTGTGCTCTGTTCTATCATTTGGACTTCTTGACCCTTGAAGGTGGCACTGAAAGGTTGTCCTCATATCTCAGTAAGAAATTACCACTCTGTGCTGCTAAATACCTCACTAGACCGCAGACCTCACATGATTCAGTGATGCAGTCCTTGGTTTGGCTCCACAAAGTCTGGTTCAGAGCCATCCAGTTTGGCGCGGTCCGGTTCAGTGCTTCATACGTGAATTTAAGACCTCATATACGTAAGCGCTAAATTTAAGGAAAAAACCTAATCTTTCATGCCAGGAAATACGGTACTAAAGAAATTTAAAAATTCTTATGGATATCCAAAAATCAATGCAAGGGGATGGAACCCAGGTGCCTGTGGTCATCAGGTCAGCATTTCCTGCTACAGACCACCAGGTTTGAGCATGCCAACATAAAAACTGCCCTTGTTTCGAAGCTACAAACCTTAAGGATGCGTGTAGCATCAAATGTTTCTCGAGGTTTGTGCCTCCCTCTTGGTGTTTCTGCGTCCATTTCATCACTGCGGAAAATTGTGTTCATTAGCGTCACGTGGAGCTTAACTTGCTGATACTGCTTCTGCACCAGACCTAACAGAGAAGAGAAAAGCTGCAGTTATTATAAGTACCATATTACTGAACTGCCATTCCACGTACCGGCCAGCTGCCAGATTACTACTTCATCACTGCTTGATATGCTGACCCACTAGGTATGTGACAGTATGTGAAGCGATGATGTTATGATCGCCTGTTACATATTTAATTATGGCTCATTCAGCAACACACACACACACACTCATATTCAAAACTTAAAAACATGTAGAAGGGCGTGGCCAGGGAATATCTGAGACACTATTTTGCTGTTTACCTGAAGAGACTGAAAAAAAAAAAAAAAACTCAAAATGGGGAAAGTTAAAACAATGTCAATCACAACTATGTTAAGCTGCTATTATCAATTATTTAATGCTACACATTTTGGCTTCTTCTACAACACCATCATGGATAGTACAAAAGCACTCCAAGGATTGTCCTATACAATGCATAAATTATACCACAACCACACAGCTGAAATCTCAGCTCTACAATGTATAAAATGGACACCAAAACAGGAAAAATTATATATGTAAATTATAAAAACAAGCTGATATTTTCTGTATCATACAAGTAAGACATAAAGTTGAGATCTCAACTGTGTATTATGATATGATCTATGCACTGTACAGGACAAGCTTTCTTCAAATATTTTGAACAGACTCATGCCGGCTTTGTAGAAGCTGAAACAAGTTGCATCAAGTAGCATGACAATAACAGCATAACATAGTAATGACTAACAGTTTTAATTTTCCTATATCAAGGTTTCAAACAAAAACCGCATTTACAAGAACTGGTCTCCAAACCAAGATAAGAACCTACAATCTCTTAAACACTAAGCAGAAATGTTGATCACTTGACTATACAACAGTAAGTATTTTGGTTTCAACAGTAGTACTCATCACAGAGTGGGCCGGGTAGTGTAGTTGGTATAGCGACTGGCTATGGGCTGGACAGTCCAGGGATCGAATCCTGGTGGAGGCAAGATTTTCCACACCTGTCCAGACCGGCTCTGGAGTCCACCCAGCCTCCTGTACAATGGATAGTGGATCTTTCCCAGGGGTAGAGTGGCCAGGGCATGACGCTGACCCCTCATCTCCTTCTAGTACCATGGTCAAGAAAGAGTAGAGCTATACCTCTAATCCCCCTATGGGCTGTACAGCCTGTACAGAGCCTCAGTGCATGTACAAGGGTGCACTTTAACTTTTCTTTACTTATCATAGATATCTTGCTAACAAAATAGCTCATTCCTTTTTCTTTATGAACAAGAAGAGGTAAAGTGACCAAGTAAAATGAAGGAGACAAATGCAATGGTATGAGGTGCAGCAACAATAGCTGTTGAGTCTTTAAACTGCAAATAGCATTAATTATCTCACATTCAAATATACCCACTATATTACAGTGGCAGGGTGAAGCAGGTTTAAGAGTTTTGGTGAAAGAGAGATATGTGGGTAGGGGCATCTTAACTGGATAGGATGCAGTGGAGCCAGAATAAGAGGAAGAATCTGATCCACATGCTGCATTAGGCTGCAGCACACTTGGATTGGATTGCATGCATTTTTTATGACTTACAAACAGCATTACTCGCTAGGCAGACAATTGTTAGACCAACACTACAATGGGGCAGTGAATCACTGACAAGAGCTGATGAGATAAAACTGAAGTGCGTTTCTTACTAATGGCTGTGGGATACAGGCCTACACATCTGCTCTGTAAATAAAATGCAGAAATTATGACAACTACAAATTGAATAAAGAACAGGATTCATATAATACATAAAAATTTGGAATGAATATTGCAAGGTGAGTTCTGATAGGATTAAAAATTACCACCACCACCACCACCATCACTACTACTCCTAATACTAAAACCACAACCATGGTTCCACCACTGTCATTGCCATTGCTGCTATTATTATTTGGAAGTTGGTAAATCTCAGGTTATGACTATGAATCTTAGAACACTGTGTTTCATCTCACAGAATATTAAGGCTTTGAGATCCAGCCCTTTGGCATTTCGTTGGATCCAGAAACCCATGCATTTTTTACATTTTTAAATACTATCATGCGTAAGATAAGTAACTGCAAAATCCTTGCCATATTCTGAGAGATGAAGAAACATACTTTAACTTGAATATAAATATGAACACATTATTTGTGTAGAAGCACACAAAACTTTATTGGAAAAACAATGAAAATTAACAGGAAGAAAATAAAATATGTGCTAACACATTTCCTATATATACAAACATTTTTGCTCTGTGTGGTACAACTGGGCTTCAAAGTGTTAATGACTGTACACAGTCTAGCATCAGTACTGCTGATTTATGTTTCATATGAATGTGTGTCAGGAACTACAGGGAATGCTGAATTAAATGCACCACCTGACAACTACAACTGGATGAACATAAAGAAGTTTCTTCTTCAACATTAAGTAAAAACTCTTGGTGCTTTGTTCTGATCTTTTTACATGCAATGATACCCGTGATCCTCATATGAATGACTGCAACTATTCCTGTCTACTAAAGTGTGATGTTGTGATGTTTGGTACATGGGCACCAATACTCTGAAGGAACCACTACCCTGCTATCCTGAAGACTGAGGCAGCACATCCACAACACTGTTATTACTGGTTGAAGAAAATTAGGAAAGTGTGACAATGGTGTATCATTGCATGGTATAATGTTTATACCAATTTTCAGGGAAATTGGTTCACTGATTCAAGAGCTAAAATGGGGAGCCATAGACAGCATGGTCATCTCATAAACCTACCTTTCTTTCCTCTTAACCTTCAAATGCCTGTGTTGGTATTTCACCATGGTTTATGAAAAATGACATTTTGTGGAAAACAAAACACAGATCATGCAGCATGTTTTAAAAATTCAATAAATTTCTTTGTTGCCTAAATAAATATATGAATATCTAGGGATGAGTTTTTACATGTATTCACACATATGAACGTATGTTGTTTAAAAGTTAGTATTGAAGTAGGCTAAAATTACTTACATGAATGGACAGAAAATACTACAGTAACAGTACAAACCTTTATCAGAAAAATAATTTACTATGCCATCAGCTATATCCTGCAGAATGTGGGACCCATCTTTATTGTACACTCTTCCATACAGAACATCCACTTCTGCTGGATCATCGTTCATGTATTCAACACCAACCATGTGAACCACCAGCAACTTATTCCGCAATAATGGCCTGCAAAACATTGTGGTTTGGCAGGTGAAAAAAACACATGACACTAAAAATGAGCAATACTAAGTTGGGTCTTGAAAACTGACAAATAACTAATGTACGACTACCTGAGGTATCAGTTTATTGCCTGGGCAATTGTTCCTCTCCTTGTCATAATCATGGCATATTATATATTTAAATAATGAACAACACCACAATTCTGACAAGCATCCAAAAATGTATCCAGTACTTGCACATCACCAACCATTAATGTGTGGCAGGTTTCAAAGCTGACATAGGCGCTGACAGCTGGGGTTCCTTTCATTTCAAATGCCCACTTTGTGCCTTCTGATATTCAATGTATTTCTTAAATTTTTAAATCTTAACACTTTAAATAACAAGTACACTCTTAAGAATGAACCCATCGAACCATTCCCAAAGTTTCAAAACAATCCACCAATTTTTACGCAGCTTAGTTTAGGATGCTTTTGAATTTTATTTCCACTTTAAGTTCTAGTTTATGTGATAATCCATTTAAAGCATGCACATGTATAAATGTTGGGGCATGCAGTGGTGCAGTTGGTTGAGGCACTGCACTGCAAGCTGGAAGGTCGCAGGTTCGATTCCCGATGTCACTGGAATTTTTCATTGACATAATCCTTCCGGCCGCACTATGGCCCTGAGGTCAACTCAGCCTCTAACAGAAATGAGTACCAGGAATATTCCCTGGGGGTAAAGGCGGCCGGTGCGTAGGGGTTACAACCTTACCACCTTCGTGTGCCGACAGTCTTGATATCTGGGAGCCTCAAGCTCCTGGAACCCTTAGGGTCTGTCCAGATCTGTAATGGGATAGCTTTACCTTTACATGTATAAATTTGGTGCTCTGTGCTACAAAATTTGCAGCTGACTGACCATGAATAAGCCATGGTATTTACACTCAGCAAATTGTTTATTTTTTCTGCAACTCTGAGTCATCAGCCAGGTCATATGAATGAGTTCTCCTTCAAGTCAATGGAGGAAGAATGGAATCCAAACCTTCACCAAATCAGTTAGTGCAATATGGGACCAAATGCAAATTTAATTCAATCTTCTGTAAGCATATGAACGTGACTTTTGCCTGCTGTACTGTAGTACTATATCTTATGCCTGTATTCGGGTCAACAATCCAGAATGTTCATCGGAGTGAGACAAAACAACACATGAGGCAGGGCACAATTTAGATCACATTACCTCACACTGACACACTTCTGGCTTTGCTGCTTCATTTCCAAGTGTATTAGAATGACTATGTGCTAAAGGAGATGTGGTGCAAGTGACACTACAATCTGAATGATGCACGCTCATCATAAGTGCTATGGAACATTACACATTACAGAACACTATGATGAGGCAGATACTTCTGTATCACACTCAGATTTCAGCATTTCAGATACAACAAAAATGAACCTGATACGACATATGAGAAATACAACCAAGTGTGGAAAAGACAAGCTCAGCGATCCATATGCTAAATATTACAGCTCAGTTAAACATTCAGCAGCTGAGCTTATTGTGCTCTTTCGAGGTTAAACCACTTTCAAACAACATAAACCAAAAAAAGACAAACAGTATGGAATAAAAAAATTACAACTGTGTGTTTCTAAGAGAAATACACCTATGTACAGCATGACTGTATTTAGGCAAAGAGAGAAACCATGCAACTATCTAAATGACAGCTACCCACACAAATGTAACCTGAATTCCTGCAAGGACTGAATATGTACGAAACTGTAAATGGGCAACTCACCTATAGCACTGTCTGATGATTTACATACTGAGACACACTGCTGTGGGAATCGTCTGATAATTTACATACTGAGACAAACTGCTGTGGGAGTCATCTGATGATTTACACACTGAGACAAACTGCTGTGGGAGTCATCTGATGATTTACATATTGAAACAAACAAACAATCAAACTGCTGTGGGAGTCTTCAAACAAACAGAAAAGTAATGTGTAAGAATTTTGGACAGATAACAAAACTGAAGTTGGGTGACATAAAGACGTGGGTGATGGGTAACATGACAGCCACGTTGTGGGAAGACAAGCGAAATGTAAACATATTGACAAATATGCACTGTACACCAGCAGAGGGCAAATTATGTAATTAGGACAGAATGATCTAAAACCAGCTATAGTAGAAGACTACAACAAACACTCCAGTATGGGGACACATCTGCCCACATGACAATCTCTCACTAAAAATGGACAAAAAAGTTCTTTTCCCACCTTTCAGAATTTACCATTCTCACCTCTTGCAGTTCAAAAATATCATACCAACAATTCAAGCTGACAATGGTGACGGGCATAACATGAGATGGGAAGGCTGAAACTCAGACCACAAGGAAAGAAAGGGAAGCTCCATCCAATGAAACAGACACAACAGAAGAGAAGCCCCAACCACTGACGCAAGACACAACAAACACTGGCCTTTGCACTCTATGAGACATTCAGTTAAAAGTAACAAAATAAGAATAAAATTTGAGGTCCAGAATGCAACATGAGGTAGTGCACTAGCTGATGTTCCAAGGTATATCACACAAAACTGATTTCTTGGGACCAACTGCCATTAAACTGGAAAAGCAGGGCATTGTAATTGTTGAACTGCAATTTCTCAGTAGCACACAGGGGTGAAGAGGGTGTGTGTATTTTAAAAAAGGCTTCATGAAAGGACAGAGACTTGTCAGAAGGACCTTTATGCATGTGTGTGTTTAATTTTGCCATTTTGAGAACAAATAAAATAACATGGCTGCTTGGAGACCCCTGAAAATGATTTGCAAGTCCTGCAAAAATTATAAAGCTGCTAGTAAGAAAAGTTACCTTTCATAACAGGGGCATTTTAGCTAGAATGAAACTGAAGACTATGTTTTATACCTATATAAGCTTTTTAAACTAATATGGCAAAGAACAATACCTGCCTTAATTAAAGCACAAAATTTATAAATGCAATAACAGGATCACGTCTCACAATTTGTACAAGACAGCATTAATTTAGTGGGATTTAATGTTTTCTCATTTGGTCTTTAAAAGTCAAGTAGTTCTGGCTACCATATACCGTATATTCTCAAATCTAATCTGCACCCTTTTTACAGTTTCAGAGGGCTAAAAAATCAGATGCGGGTTAGATTCGCGGTCGTGAGCTGGATTTTGGAAAAATGATAGAGCTGCTGTTCGTGCCATAAGAACAATACAATACAATAATTTATTAGTTTATTTATTATTTATAATATAATATACAAAATTTATAATTTACTATTCATCAAAATCACTTATTACTCATTACTGAATCAGTCTGCTTTGTAGGCAAGGGATGGTTGATGGTAAGGTGTGGATTAGAACCGTGAACTAACATTTTTTTATTTAAGAAATCGGCAAAAACTAGTGTGTATTAGATTTAATATTGGCAATTATAAAACACAGAAAATAGTGTGTAGATACAAAATATCAAGAAAAATTATGTAACTTCAAGAATCAAATACCAACAATAATTTTGATTCTCACAATGCAACAAACTGTAGCCAATGTGTGAACAGACACAAGAATGAATGGCCTTCTTTCCACAGCTCATCATATAAGAGTACAAACAGAAGTTTGGTCTAATCTGAAGACTAAACAAAAACGCATTCAGTAAACTAACTCCACGGAGCAGTGTTGTTCTTGAGAAGCTAACAATTCCTCAGCCTGCTTTGTACGCAATCGAACGGTTTATTACTATGTTCACAAGAGCCTGCCACTTACGTGATGCAATGTATCCAGTCCATGCCATTCTATTTCTTTTAAGATACATTTATCCTTATCACCAACCTACACCTGTGTCTTCCAGATGGTCCCTTTTCTACAGGTTTCCCCACAAAAATCCTGTATGCACTTTTTTTCTCCACCATACCTGTGATATGATGCCACCTCTCACCCTCATCTATTTGATCATGCTAATAAAATCTGACGACTGCAACGCAGCCTGTCCCAATGACTGCAAAGTCTAAGGCATGGATCTGCAACCACTCACTTGCTGGGAGTGCTGGTTCAAATCCCACCAGGGGTGAGGGTGTTTATCTCTTATGAGAGATGTGTGTTGTCAGGGTCTCTGTGATGGGCTGATCCC
>Ga0131853_10014881_pt1 | contig 14242 bp, 9 predicted proteins | sample TergutLab28metaG_FD_92764 | JGI IMG/M metagenome (GOLD analysis project Ga0131853, IMG submission 92764) | Labiotermes labralis P1 segment gut microbial communities from Petit-Saut dam, French Guiana - Lab288 P1 (version 2) (version 2) | ecosystem: Host-associated > Arthropoda: Insects >... | reverse complement strand
TATTCCTGGTACTTATTTCTGTTAAGAGGTTGAGTCAATGTCAATCGGGAATTGAAACCGCGACCTTCCGGCATGTAGCGCAGTGCCTCAACCAACTGCTCCACCGGGTACCCCATTTCAGAGAGAGAGTTTCGGTATGATTTTGCATGCACATCCTTTCCGTCTTTGTCACGTTCAGTTCGGTGTAATGTGTCCTGCCCCTGGATCTGTTCACTTCGACGCTGAAGGCAGAGGAAAGTTTCTTCCGAAATATCGGCAACAAGTAACTGCATCACGATGCAGTGACCCCATAAGAGGATCAAGACTGGGAGTGACAGCTTAACATTACTCTTAAAGAAATGGGGTGCGGAATGATTTCAACTGTCGCAGGACATATACTAGTGGTGGACTCCAGTGCACTTCGCACTGAACCTGCGTATTTCGCTATAGGCAAGGAATTTCCCGATCGTTTGAAAACTGTGCTTCGTGCTGAAGAAATCAAGGAACATCCTTGCTGTGACCAGAGAGTGGCACGGACCAACCGGCGGAGGGGCTACTGATTTGGAAAGTGGAAGGAAGCAAAGCAAGATAATGCATTGCCGACAAGACTAAACTTCACAACTAAGATAAGCCGTCAGCGAACTTGGAACACGCCAAAATCTACTAACCAACAAATTATCCTTCGCCCGAAGGCAGTACGAAGTCCTGAAGGACCCTACTGCTGTTCCGCTACGCTGAGTCAATAAAATTTTCTAACCTGGATACTTAGGCAGAAAGTTCCTCCTAAATGTCGGCTATATTTCTGCCAGGCTACATGCTGTCATCCCAGAAGACGGTAATATTAATTCCAATTACACTTTTGCTACTTGGCATTGGTGGCCCAAATTTACGCTCTGTTATTTACGAGTCGTCATAAAGTTACAGACTGGCTTGAGTCGCTAACCATGCTTTAATTCATATTACGTGCCATGTTTCTTAAGTCACCGACGCGTGTTTATAATTTATCCCCGCTTACAATTTCAGTTGTCTAATTGCACGGTTGTTTAGTTATCGTCTGCAAACTCCAGGCCTCGCCCATCCGCCAGGTTATTTTACGACATATGCCCGTAACACAAGTACGGGTACAGGTATGAGCCGCATAACGACGTTTCGGTCAAAGACGGACGGCATATGCGATGGTGGTCCCATGAAATTTTATTATATATTATAATACTCACCACTGTGTTACAATTGCCTGCAGTATTCAGTACAGTGAAATGCTGTACAGGTTTGTAGCGTAGGAAAATAGACTATACCATATAGCCTAGGTGAGTAGGAGGCTATACTCTCTAGGTTTATGTAAGTACACGTTCGCACAACTAACAAATCTCCTAACGACGCATTTCTCAGAACGTATCCCCGTCGTTAAGTGACGTATATCTGTATTAGACTTTTTCCCCGACATATGCAAGTGATTTGGAGGGAAAGAAGTGACGAAAACGAATTCATTATTTTCAGTATTCATTGACGCGATGAAGATAATGCGCTGTTATAGACTGGGTTTCAATTCACGAGGAGTTCATTTGGATTTTTGTTCATGTGCCCTGTCATATGAGATCAGGGTTGATACGAAAGCTACGTGCGTTGGTATTTGCGTTCCAGCATTGCTAGATTCACTGTACATTGACCTAGGTGCTCTTATACCTAAACCCAAGAGCACCGAATACAGAGTCTAACACGATGAAATCATTCGGAACTTTAGACGCACCGTATGGACAGCGTTCTTCTAGGTTCATTATTTGTGAAAATTCTACTTTTCTGAGATAGGCCGGTATCCCACATTTAGGCTTGGAATAGTAAAAATAATTGTCAAATGGTTTTACTTAGTAACATTTTAGAAAGTCCAGAAACAGGAAAGCCTCCGCGCGAACAATTTATGTAGTCCCAAAACTTTTATTTCTAAAAATACCATTTATTTCGTACTGCCAGTTTCTTCTCAGAAAGGTGGAATCGGAAGAAAAACGTTTAAAAACTGTCTTGTTTAGTGGTTAGAAAATACCTATATTTTTGCCCGTTGAACTAAGTGGCCACGAGCCCACGGGAGGAGTGCACAAATTTTCCAGAATTCTAGAAACCACTCAAAATTAGGGGCGCCAGAAGGATGACAAGAATTTGGTTTCATAATGGGGACCCAAATATATTTGGCGCCATCCCACAAAATTTAGTCTGGGCAACCCAGCGCCCGGGATTTGTGGACTCCTGGTCTGAGGTTCAAATTTCTCGCAGTGTGTGCGTGCGTGCGTGCGAAAGCCGCAACACAAGTCCCAGTCATGCAGGATAAAAAACGAAAAAAAAATATAAAATCCAGGGACAAAATCCCGAACTGATTGTTCTGTCTCAAATGAGAAATCCGTATTTAGTTGTTTATGTTTCCGCCTTCGTAATGTCTGCATTTGCCGGTCCCAGTGGCCGCGCAGTCTAAGGCGTGGGTCTGCGGCCGCTCGCCTGCTGAGATTGTGGGTTCGAATCCCACCGGGGACGTGGATGTCTGTCTGCTCTTTGTTGTGTGTTGTCAGGTAGAGGTCTCTGCGACGGGCTGATCACTAGTCCAGAGGAGTCCTACCGACTGTGGTGCGTCGTTGTGTGTGATCTAGAAACCGTGAAAGAGGAGGCCATGGTCTGCGTTGGGTCGCAGAGCCACACACACACACACACACACACAAAAGTCTGAATTTATGAGCAGATATGTATAGATGAAATTACGAGTATTTGAATATACCTTAATTATGTACGAAGTAGACTGCGCACTTCTGACTAATGTACAATGTTGTTGACTAGACCAAACGTCGGCCTAGAAACATTCACTGCCAGTGACACAGCCGGGCTAAGTTAGATAAGACCATCATTAGTATTTACATTTTCTTTTGCACTTTGTCGTCTATCGAACGTCATACAACATTCCGTGACGTTAAGATTGACAGTTCACACTTGAAGAAGGTCAGGTTTCAAACTCATGAATCAGCCTACAAGAAGAGTGATAATTATTAACGATAACAGAAATTGATCATATTAGAAAAATATCTATCAAAAAATAACAACGGGAGTCATATTGTCTCTGAAGCTGCTAAACAGAACCACCGGCAAGCCAAAGCACCTCATTCTGCAGGTATACTTCCATTTAACAGTTGTACATAACTTATGACTTCTTATAATAAAACCAACTAGATGCACTAATTTCTGACAGCTTGCTGCTCGCAAGCTGTCAGCAAACCTGTATGACATATAACATTGCTGTGTGTACAGTGAAAAACTCCTGATGATGGACAGAGATACTGTCCGAAACATGTAGAGTATTATTCCAAAAATAAATTTGAGAAATTAGTACATCTAGTTGGTTTTATTATAAAAATTTATCACGATGCACGTTCACCTGAACGTCAAAAAATAATTTATAGCTTTTTGGAGGTTTATGTTGTATGACCTGATAAACTGAGAGTCTCCCAGGCCAACAAGGAACAACTACTGGCGCCTTGTTGATATCAAAATAATTTTTAGTTCAGATGAATCCTTTAAATCCCAGTGGCTACAACAGGTATGCGCCGCGTAAAGACGTTTCGGTCAACGACGGAACCCATATGACGGTGGTCCCATAAGATTATAATAGAATGTTATAATATTATATAATAATAATAATAATATTGTGTTATAAATGCCTACAGTATTCAGTACAGTAACATGTATAGGTTTGTAGCCTAGGAGCAATAGGCTATACCATGTAGCCTAGGTGTGTAGTAGGCTATACTGTACTGTCTAGATTTGTGTAATTACGCGTTCCCACAACGACGAAATCGCCTAACAACGCATTTTTCAGAACGTATCCCCATCGTTAAGTGACGCGTGTCTGCATATGTACCGACACGTTTGACATGAAAAGACCTTTCATTTTGTAGTACATTGCATTTGTGTGGCAGGATGATTCTTACAATGAACACAGCGTTCTCTGTCAGGTAAGAATCTTGTGGGTAATTAAGTATGCGTAATGGACATAAGCTTCACGACACACCCGTCTTGTCAGAGGACGTTCGGAGGCGGCCTGTCTGCATTGGTACGACAGCTCACTACGGCTGGTTACATTGGCCCCAAGACCGACAGACTGACAGCTGTAGGGTGCTATGGACTTGGACCTAAGTCGTTAAAGGCTTAACTAGTGAGGAAGTATGTGCTGGGCGTAAAGAAATGTTACATGTTTCCTGTTATTACTTAAAAGGCCTTTTGCTAAATTACCTTGAAAACAATAGGACTGCTGAAGGAACACTTTCGGGTGTCACGTCGCCTGGGAACATTTCTTTTTTAGGGTGACGTCTAAGTATTGTGGTTCCTCAGTATGACAACTGTATCATTCACCTTCCTAACGCCTACATTTTTGATGTGGCAACTCGATTTTTGTAAAAAATTTGTGTATCCCTGATTAAGATCACTGCACATATGTGGTGGATATAAGATGCTTATATGATTTATCTCCACAAATTTTGCTCGAAACGTCACCCACTGAAATATTGGGCGAGTTTTGCTGGAAATGTACGCAGGTGAGTCTTAACGTAAAATGTTTTTTCCTAGTTTAATGTCGATCGATGAAACACAGCTTAAAATATTTCACGGAAAAGTGCGTGATTATGTGAGATGGAATCACGTGGATCGGGACAGCAACTAATGGCGAACTCTAGTAAGCAAGTCACTGAAACTTCGGATTCCGTGAAAGGATGGAGACTGTGACTAGGTGAATGCCAGTTCCTTAAACTGAACAAATTCATGGAATTTAGTGGTTTCATTTGCTTTGGGGATGACTGAAAAGTCACTGGCCACAGATTTCAATGACATACACCAGATACGATTATACGTGGCTTATGACGCCGTGTAGTTTGATGTATTCGTACCAACGTTTCGGAGGAACCAGCTGCATCTACCTGCAACATAATCTACCCAAAACATGGAGATGGATGTTTCCTTCGAGACGCTGTTGTGTATAAACTACACGGCGTCATCTCCCCGAAGAAAGTCGTGAGAAACTCATATTTAACAGAAGTTACATTTTATTAAACATAGGAATTAAAAAGTGAACTATTTTGAGGGTCGTCACATGTGTTTAAAACCCACACAGAATTTTAACAACGCCCACGAAAGCTCTACTACTACATGTGCAAACAGGATGTTTTTATTCAAGGTCTTTAACAAAAATAAGTCTTAAAAGTAATAAAGGGTCAATGTATTTTTCTTAGTTAATATAAGTTGTGTAAAAAGTGTCCGACCACACAAGGCTAGATGGCAGTCAGTTCAGCAACCTGAGGCACTACGTCAGATGTTAGCCTTGGTGAAGATTCGCGAATCAACAGGCGGTCCGCTACACTCCGTGTCGAAAGAATAGAACCACGGGAAAGAAAATGCGCACAAGTGATAGGTGGATGGAGGGGGCGGGGGTCCTAACACCGTGCACTTTGGTTGGTGGATGGTGCCTCCATAATCAGCACAGTGTTCGAAACAGAGACCAGGATCACATTTATGCCCGGACACCGGCTGCATTGAACCAGATCTTTTCATGGTTCTCAGCCCCTACAGGCAAATGCCTGTATGGTACAGGAGTCCCTTTTATCGTGTCCCTGAGAACGGCAAATTTCACGGGATGTCCTGGCGGATGCAGGTTTTCTGTGACATAAAGGTGTGCTGTTCAGGCGCACCATAAAAGGGACACCCAGTAGCTGCAATTGTTCTCGCATCTTTTCCACATTCTTTCTACTTTATTACTAACTAAGCGTTCTAACGCAAGAAACACGAAGAAAATATACCACGTCAGCTTGCACCAAAAACGACCTACGGGCTTACACCAAGGCGAGGTGGAAAGATGATGTAGAGAATGACATAAGAAAGATGTGAGCTGTTAACTGGAGACCATTAGCACAGGATAGTGATGGATCGAAGCCAGCAGCTAGGAAGCGACTTATGCTTCTTGGATAGTGGGACCAGAAGAAGAAGAAGAGGAGGAGGAGGAGGAGGAGGAAAAAGAAGAAGAAGAAGAAGAAGCAGCAGCAGCAGCAGCTGCTGCTGCTACTTCTTCTTCTTTCTAAACACCGAGACGCTGTACAGGCCTAACTGGACTATTAAAAGCAACGTTTGATGAACAGACGTACCAAGCATATAATCGCCCTACAGAGGCCAACAGGTTGTTCGGTTGCTCACGATATTACCTTCCCCTTCATGAAATCCTAACCCTCGCTACTGTGTAGGCAAAAAACCTGTAGCTGGACCTTATCTTGAGCCAGATGAATCTAGTCCTCATCCCCGCTAAGCTAGTCTGTACTCAATGAATCACACCATAAAAGCGTATGGGGGATTTGACGTATTCGTAACCTCAACACTGGACGATGGTAGGGGTTAAACTTCGCCCGTGGTACTCATTGTAGGGGAGACCTGGTAGGCCTTAAGGCCGGTCTGGATAGATTATAAATGGGACTCATTTTAATACTGGCCCCGAAGTTGGTCTGGATGGGGTAGAGAAGGTTTATCTGTTTAAAACTGCCCTCCCAATTTACCGGAAGGACTTCCAAATAGTTCCTTCAGTTCAGGGGTTGACCTTCCCAAACGCTCCGGCGCGTGCTACGTATCCTATATATCTAATACCCAGTACACAAATATAAATGTATCGTGTTTTAATCTCGTAGATAAAGAAGTGGCCCAGCCAAATTAACTTGTATAGAGTGGCAGTAAAATTTTAGGAATTCAGACACTGTCAAGCAGAATGAAATTTACAGCACCGGAAGGGCCAGTTGTTTAGAAGCTTGAGCAGGTACAGTGTAACAGGTGAAGGCAAGAGAGGGTTAGAATTCTTTACGTCTCCTTACAAACCAAGAACGTGAAGGAACGCAAGTTCGTGAATGGGGCAAGAGAAAGGGTAGGTAAGAGGAGACCGTGACCAGAGCAATATCGTGCAGAATACATTGCTTTTCTTGCTAAACAATCTTGTACAAAAAAGTTTTTAGTTACTTTGCTGGTCTAGAAGGTGCACAACTCTTCCACGCAACCCAAAGGTTCATTACGTTGTTCACATAAGCCTCATGGTGTTGCAACACACTTTAATGGGATGAGACCTTCATGTATGTCTGCCAGAACAGCAGTAATGCTCGGGATTTGTGTTTGGGATGTGACGAAGGTGAGTGGTCGCTTTACCTCTGAGGAAGCCTCATTGAAACTGAGGCTGGGTGGGTCCCAGAGCCGGTCTGACCGCTTTGGAAAAACAAACCTTGCACCTTCCAGGAATCGAACCTCGATCCCTTGACCAATAGTCTAATCACTATACCAACTATGCTGCCTTACGATACTAAGTCAGAATGGGTCCGACGGATTTGGTTCAGCGTCCATCTACACCTCCAATACCCACCCTGTTTTCAAATATAAAATTTTCTCGTCCCATAACCCAAACTGTGTCCATGGCCAGATGCACAATCTCTCAAAACACAAAGATTGTAAGTTTCCAGGCTTGCGCGGCGGGTGTTCAAATGATAAATATTCTTAGTTATTACACAATGTTGGACGGTCAGGTGGATACTGAAGAGAAGAGTAAATGGGCCTATTATACGGGAATATCAATCCATTTACTTCGTACAAGATATATCCTGGGGCCGATCGGCCACAATACTTGCGGTCTTTCAATATAATCGACCGATTTCCTTCCCAACACTTCAACATCGACCTGCTAATGATTCGGTCTCCCAGAAGAAGGAAACATTACGTTCTTAACGAACCTTCGTACACTCGTACCCGGAGGACTCATTTGAACACGAAGGTTCATTTTTTTGTTCACAAGAACCTGCCATAGTTCTCGGTGAAGAGATGGAATCCAGACCATACTCTTCCCAGGCCTGTTTTATTTAAACGCATATTTTGATATTAACCTCACATGAAACTCTGAGGTGTCTGTCCCGCACATCCCATCCTGCTTGTTTTCGCCATTGTAAACAGCCCTGCGTGAACAGTACAATTTCTTAACCTCGCTGTGCAATATTTTTCCTTCTGCCTCTGCCTCTTGTAGGTGCCGATATTGTTGACCGGTCTTAATGTGTTCTTTCCCAGACGTGTTTGATTTATTCATATCGTTAAATTCCGCCATATAACTTTTCTTTGGCATCGTGCCTCATGACTTAAATCTCCCAATCTGATATCAGTGGAGGCAATTAAAGAAGCGATGGAGATAGTTGTAACATTCACTGTAGTAAGACGTGGAGCCGAGTGTTTTGTAGCTGGATACAGCAAGATTTCTCATTTCCGTTAGCTTGATGAAGAGAGAGGAAGGAGAGAGGGGACGGGGACTTTTTCTCACGCCCTAAGCGGAGCCTCCATCCAAAAGTTTGGGGCCAACATCTTTCAACTGTTTTCAAGGCTACGACAACACTAAAACCGTCTCGCTTTGTTTGTCTCTGTCGGAGAGCTGTGTTGATGGAGATGGTATGGTGATCACAGCAGCCCGGGCTGTCATTGTCATCTCCTACAAGCAGACAGCGCGGGCGGGCTCAACGTCTGCAGGGCTAATTCATATATAATGTATTAAATCTGAGGTTCTCACGACGCTGCCTGTGAGGTAACTGTCTTTTGGAGTGCGACACCATGTAGCCCTGTGAGTACCGACGTTTCGGAGGTTTACGCAGTCTGCATCTTCAGAATCCCTTCGAAACGTCCGTATTTTTCAAATTACATGGCGTTACAGCTCATGAGGCAGCAATCTTGATTCACGCTGCCTATTCCGGGAGGGCATTCCTCGCTAAAAATGACACGTTGTTAAAGAGGAAATCGAGGACAAAATTGAAACACAATAACGGAAGAAAAGAAACAAATCACGAAAGAGAAGCAAAATTGCAACGAAAGAAGGTAAATAAACGAATATAACAGGAATATGGAATGGAATCAAACTAAGATGAAAGTGCGCCACGACGGTGATAGTAGATAGAGGTCGAAAGAAAAGCAAGCAAAAAGAAAAGATATGAAAGAGGGAGAAAGAACTAAAACAATGGCATAACAAATATGGATTATGCCAGGGACGACCACTACGCGGCTCGATCAACGTGCATGTAAAAATTATATTCAAATATTTACGTGTACGACAGACCGACCGTAAACGGCGTCTTAAGGTATTTTCTACGGAAAGGAGTATCATAACAAATGATACTATCCTACTGCAGCTAGATAACAAAATAAGCCACCCCAAAAATATTTTATTACTGCGTGTCTTGGTGTAAGTTAGTTCTAAAATTGGCCTCCTGAAGCTCGTCTAGCTGGACAACCCTGGATTATGCCTACGATTACGATCGCTTGGGAATAGACATCGTGTGGTTTGGAAGATACGTACGGTACCAGAAGGATCTTTTGCCTTTAGAAAGATCCAGCAGGCAGAGACGGAGCGCTGGTGCAATTGCGGCACATCACAATGACCCAAGACCTCACCACACACCCATGCTATATTGTTCTGAGTGACTTCCAAACCAAGTGTAAGCAGTTTATGATGAGCAGTTGGTAAACTGACTTTGTTAAAACCGATGACGAATGGAATCAATTTGTGGTGCTGTCCTACAGACGAGCGAGTACAGTCAACAGACCACGAGATTATTCATGCGTGAGATGGGCATGTCTGCTGCGGTGCGTCATACTGCTGACTGTAGACTGGACTGCTACTAGTTGAAGCGACGGACAATTCAACTACTAGACACAATGAAAATATCAAGCATTTCGAGTAGCTTGTAGTGAACGATTGCACTCAGCGAAAGTTTTCAGCACGAATAGTAATTTTTCGTCATTTACCACGAAATTTCCTGCTCTGTGGACAGTAAGAGAGACATAAACTGTACATTTTCTCGGCAAGTTGCAGCAGACCGCTACACTTACTCGGCTGCGAAACTTTCTTTCCGGTTATGCAGCTACCGGAAACAGAATTATCGGACCAATTACGAAATGCTAATGAGGAAGTTGGTTTATTTGTGACATAAAGCAAGACTTCCACAATTTGAGAAAAGGAATAACGATATACTTTTTCTGTTCAGGATCTGTAATTTTTGGGCATACAAAACTGCACCTTTATCTGTTTTGTGTGGGAGTAAAATTAGGCCCCTTATATTTAGGTAAAGCAGAGATTAAAGGCGTTGGGAAACAGTGCTGACGAGAACATTTGTGCCTTAGAAGGAAGAAGTAACATGCTGAACGAGGAAATTACAGTCAAGATGTTTCATAATTTGCACGCTTGTCTATGCATGGTGCATGCGCTACGTGTGAGAGATGGGACAGTACGTGCCAGTAGCGTAAGTGGGCTTTTATTAGCTCCGGGAACGTCTAACAAAATGGTCGCCCCTAACAGAAATGATTAACTTTTGGAATATCAAATTATTTACCGAATTTCTTTCCATTTGGTTCGATAATTTAAGATTTGTTGAGCGCAGTTAATAAAGTTTTCATTCAAAACAATCATTTTGCCGCCCCTCCGCCTCAGCAACCTGAGGCGGCCGCACCGCTCCCAACTACATCCTTGCGCACAGCTTTGTGTGGGAAAACCTGAAGGGAAGAAACCTCTTGGAAAATCTAGGTGTAGACGGGAGGATAATATCAAGATGGATCTTAAACGATATATAGGTTGTGAGGTTGTACTGGATTCGCTGGGAAATCGTTGAATCATCGGGTTCCATAGAATAAGGGAGAATTTGTTAATCGCCTGAAATGACTGTTAGGATTTGAAAAAGGGCCCTTTATAACTGGCATTTTTAAGATTGTCATTTAACGACGCTGTCAGTCGCTGAGATTATAAAGCGTTGGTGATGGATGGATGAGAATACAGCATCAGTGGAATGATACTAACAAGGGAAATCGAAGTATTCGAAGCGAAACCTGTTTCAGCGCCACTACTTCAACCACAAATCCCACATAGGTTTGAACGCGACTGAGCCAGGCCCTTCGCGGTGGGAGGTCGCCTCAGCCTTGACACGGCTGTAGTTGTATTTGAAGAAAAACAGAATGACATCTCTTGCGCGTAGATTTATGTGACATAGCAACACACAGGTTCTATTAAAAACGTACGGTAAAGGTAAAGTTCATCCTATAAGAGGCCATAAAGGCCCAGAGAGGATGTGGAGGTATGGCTCTACTCTTTCTTTAACCTCGGCGCTAGATGGTGGCGGGTGGTCAATGCTACGCCCCGGCCGCTCTACCGCCAGGAAAGAGACCCGGTAACCATTGACAGAAGGCTGGGTGGGCGCCAGGGCCGTTCTGGACGGGTACGAAACCCCCCCCCCCCCGAAATTCGATTCCCACACCGTACAGTCTCTATACGGCCTCCGCTAACCCGACTGACCCTTAAGAACGTAGCCATTATTTTTATTAGTGATCCGAGTTTTCAGGTTTTGAAGGCGGTGACACCACACTGATCACCATAACCTGCCTAGATATTGGTTGGCAAATCAATGGGAATAACAGTAGTGTGAGAGATGTATTGTTCTCACGGCAGTGAATAACAAGTTTCTGGTTTATGGCACTGTGCAGTCTGGTAGTCATCCTGAACGTAGAGGCAGCATACTAGGTTCCGAAACATGCTATGCTGCCACACACTAGATTGGACGTTAAGACAGGAGACCACGATACCAATTCACTTGCATTCGAAAACAAGTCACTTCAGATGGCCGGAGTTTTGACAAGCCGTTTGGACTACCTGTCCTCAGAATAAAACGTTCTGCTACAAAATCTTAATAATCACGGCAAATTGTTTGTACTTGCGAAATCTCTTAAATACCACAACGTATATTTACAATAATATTGTAATACTTGGTAGTATAGCATGTAGGTAGACGACTGTGTAAATAATATAATGTTCTTTTTTAATGTTGTACATTTTCCATGCAACAGTAATACCTATGTGAAGTTTAATATCAACTTGTTGCACAACGCTTTTCATTTGTTAATTAATGCCCCGACAGTTAGGGCCGAAATATGTCGGAACAGTATTTAACAAATAGAAAGCGTCGTGAAACAAATTGGTGTTAAATTTTACTATGACGTTCCTTTAAAATTTCTAAGAAATTTTTCGACTGAAACGTGTAGCATCGGAAGGAAACACAACGGGATGAATACCGTTAAACTGTATCTTACTGAGACCACAGACGCAAGTCACGATAACGCTTTATTGGCCAGAAAGTTCTCGAATGAAATCACACATTTATTAGTTGTGTTAGATTGTGCAGGATCCTGCGTCTGCTTAACACCGGTTTTTTCGCAGTTCGCAGCCTTTATGGCTAGTTATGCAAACGAAAGCTTCTAGCGTAACTATTCCACTTAACACTGACACAACACTTTCGGAATCACCGTTACAGAAATACGGACCAATAATACCAAAAGAAGAAGCTGTACATCAGTCAATTTTAAACTATGGAAGGGGAGATGATTAAGTTCATAAGGGTTATTCGAAGCACATTTTTTAAAATGTTTTGTACACCATCTGCCAGATGGAAATGAGTCTCATCTGACATCAGCCTGGATTTTCTCGCACCAGGTCCAAGAATTGATCACATATCTACAGAACATCCCCCGTTCTGTTTACATAGTTCTTGCACAATCTGAATTTCGAATTGGTGATTAATGCGGGTCACAATGTAACAGTGGGCCAACATTCCTCAGTTAAATCAAATGGAAAGGGCATGTCGGCTAACCGGCCGACGTAGACTTTCCAACATGTTCCATGCCTTATTCACATTCAGACGTACGGGCAAAATGTGGATTAGCTGTTGGTCTCAGGTCCGTCACCGAGTACTGAGAATAGGAGAAAAACGTCTGCGAAAGTTCTATCGGTAACCACGCTACGTTCTTGTAAACCACTTTATTTTAATAAGAAATTCTTTGACCTCAGTTTTCTCTTAAACGGTCCAGCAATGCATGTCCACCAAGCTCCAGGCATATTCTCACTGACAGCGATGAGTGATGCGGATTTTTCCAGGAGGACTCATTTCTCGCAATGGGGGCACGAAATGGCCACCTCGCTCATCCGATCTTTCGGCACCCGATTATTCCTCTGAGGCTACCTGAAGGCTGAAGTGTGAGACACGTCTCGCCAGTATCCTCGATTTAAGACCGTGAATTCAGCATCATGTTCAAGCCGCACCCAACTACTTTCTACAACGTATAATGCAAGAGTTAGATGTGATGATGGTCAGCTGAAATACGTCCTACTTCATCGCGTTGATGCTTGCATTTAGTTCTGCACGGTATTGTTCACGTGTCTATTGTATCACTGGATATACTGAACCCTTTTATATTTAATTCCTTGCAGAAACGGCCAGGGATATCTGCCCCACTCTGTATTTTATCGAATTGCATTCAGGCAAAGTTCGCACAGTACTCTAATCCTTTGCTCCCTGAAATTCGTCGGCGTAAAAGCAAAGTTGTCCCTTACCACTCTAAGAAGGCATACGTGCAGTGCAGGTACAGCGCAGCTCATTCTTATCCTCCACACTAGCGTGGCCAGTTTCACGCCACGGCCTTTTGGTCCTCGAGGGGGAAAAGTAATAAAATGGAGGCTCCAAGGCCCCTAGATCCAGTGTGGATGCTATGGAGGATAGAAAAATGTCCTGCACATATGGAAAATCGAACCACAATTCCTCGAAGTTCCAGAAGTTCATCTACCTTATGTCTCAAAATTAATCGCCTGCCATTCGGCGTACACCGTTTCCGTTGCAAAGACCAAACGGTGAATGCTATTTAAGGAAAGAATTGTCCATTGAAGCATAAGGAATATGTAAATACATTGTGGGGACAGAATGCACTGGTTTGTGTGATGTTAAAGGTGGTACCTATCGTTACCGCTGCTTGTAAGTTTCAAACTACGGGGCAGGTAGTCGCTTTCTTTGTATTATCCCCGATTTACTATCATACTAACCACAATACCGCATCATTTGACACATTTAGCGAAGAAACCTCAAACCCAATAAGCACGAAAGTGTTGATCACAGGACTGGGTGGGAAAGACCACGATAAAGATGAGACGAAGCTGAAAACGTGTCCCGAAACACTGCCTGAGAAGTCCAATGAATTCCAAAGGCAGACCCGACGTGCGAGGGTAAGAGCATCAGTGGCACATGGCACTGCTCGTGCAGGCACGTGTAATGGGACGTGGCTTATGGACTACACAGGTGCGTCTGGAGTACAGCGCTTTGAAAGGCAGAGGTAAAGGTAAAGGTAGAGTTGTCCCTGAGCTTAACAGCACCACACCATG
>Ga0131853_10014880_pt1 | contig 14243 bp, 5 predicted proteins | sample TergutLab28metaG_FD_92764 | JGI IMG/M metagenome (GOLD analysis project Ga0131853, IMG submission 92764) | Labiotermes labralis P1 segment gut microbial communities from Petit-Saut dam, French Guiana - Lab288 P1 (version 2) (version 2) | ecosystem: Host-associated > Arthropoda: Insects >... | reverse complement strand
TGACTTTCGTGGACTTCGAACGAAGCTCTCCCTAAGCTGTTCCACTGTAGCGTCAGAAACACATGGCCGACCGGGTGACTTGGCATGGCGCACAGAACATCCGGTCTGAACAAAATTCGTGTGACAGGAGTAAATTGTAGGCCCACTGGGAACTCGAATTACTGCCGCAGTTGCAAAAGTGATGCCAGAGATGCTGCGTAGCGTGTGGCAAGAGACTGACTACAGGTGGGACATCTGCTGCATTACCAATGGAAGTCACATTGAACCATAACTATCCGAGGTAAAACTCAGTGTGTTTTGCTACATTTTGACAGTTCAAAATGTTGTGTATGTCCTCTGTATAAATTTCTATATGCTTTCAAAGTTGTAAAGGTCTTTTTGAAACACCCTGTATATTTTAGTTGCACTAAGAATAAGAATTACTCACCTTTATAAATTAAACATTATTAAACACACTTCAAAATTTCTGTGCTAACAATGAGCAATAATTTCGGCCAAGGATACAATTTAAACACTGACACTACAATCAGTGATCTGAACTAAAAAAACTGTACCATTTTAAATATAAAAACTCTTCCACTAAATTTTGAAAAATATAAAACACACCACTTCAGAGAACTGTTCTGTCGTTCATTAACACTTTCCATAACACACTTAACAAAACTTATGCAACATTTTCTGTCCTACCAACCACTCTAGAACTAAGGGATCTACAGCTGAGGTCCAAGACAGTAGTCACAATGGAGCTTGTCATTGACTGCTGTACACCGAATTGTAAAGTTACCACATTATGCACAACAGGAGCACTGTCCTTCATGTCAGTCACTCAGCCACATTACTTTAGACACCAGCATAACACAAAGTCATGGAAAAAAAAAGGGGGGGTGGGGTTAAGCAGAGGAAGAAATTTTTCCAAAAAGCAACGGTGGAAGTTGAATCTCCTTTCACAGTTGACTAATTTATGGAGTTTTTAATCCATTAAACATGCTGCATACACAATTTCTGTGCTAGAAGCCAGGTAAAAATTCAAACCTCTGCAGCACACTTCTGGTCCTTGTAACAATTTATTATGATAAAAAGTAAGTTCAAATCCTATGGCAAGCCCTACCACATTGCTTCTGATACCGCTGGACAGAATTTTACAAACACGTCACATTTTTACTCCTGCACACTAAGGAAAGTTGTTCCTGCACTGATACGAAGGAAGTGTGGAAGTATAGCTCCACTCATTTTAACCTCAGTACTACACAGAGTTGAGTTGTCACTTTCATGCTCTGGTCATTTATCCTGGGGAAAGTGCTCCTGGTTCCCACTGAATACAAGACTGGGTGAATCCATGAGCCAGTCTGCACACTTTGGAGAAGAGAAACACTACTGCCACTACCAGAAATGGAAGCACAATTCCTCAGCTGTCCAACCCATAGTCTAGTTGCTATACTGATTCCTATCCTTGCTCCCCTTTAGTTCTACCCTTATGAGTATCTTGTTTAACTACACATGAAAGATACAAAATGCTCACCTCATATTTAAATCTTCCCAGGAGGTGATGGAGAGAAGGATCATTTGGTTTAAGTGCCAACGCTTTATCTAAATGCTGCTTGAACACAAAGCCGTCTTCAATCTTTTCTCGCATGCTCAGAAACTCACCACGACTACCAACAGTAATAGCAAACCATTTGTGTGCTTCGGCGTCTGATTCATCCAGCTCTAAGGCTCGCTGAGCATACTGAAATCCTGCACCAAAATAGAAGTTTACCCATATCAATATTATACGGCAAAAAATTAGGTGATACAAATCTGCAGGTTATTAACATTTGAATTAATAAAGATGACAGAAATAAGTGTTACCTACTGAAAGCTGAAGCTCCAAATGTATTATCATCTTCACAGTGCAGTCATCCGTGTAATGACACAATGTATTCTCATACACTCTTTGACACTTCCACAGAGGTGAAAATTTAAATTGCAGTTTTCACAAACCTAAATACCACAATGCGAATGTTTTCTCATTTGGAAATTTTATTATCTCAAATATTTTTAACTTATCAATAAACATACACTTGAAACCAACACGAGGAGCTTGAATTGGAATTGATATGAAATGAAACAGTACTGGTTTCAATTACTGTACTTTCCTGAAGAGTACAAGTGAGTGTAGCTAGCCTCTAGGTAAGACCTAAGCCAGGGACCCCCTGACTATCAAGCACAAGTCACAAGTACTCAAAAACATGAGATAAAGTGGTGTACATGTAGATGCATGCATTTTGACATTCCAGAGTCACTTTTTCATCAGAAACTTGATACACATTGCCATACATCATGAACAAACCTTGAAGTACATATTCCTTTTTTTGATCATTATTGCCTTCCGCACCATACACCATGGCCATCACATGACTTGCCTTTGCTAGCCGCCACAACACTTGCACACTGTCAGCATACTGAAATAAGCAGAAGTGGGTAACATAGTAAAAAAAGCAATCACAAAAAAAAACAAACACTGCTGCTGTAAAGGACTGCAATAACTTTGATTAGTTCAGCAGACAACAGTAGGAAATAAAAATGTCACAATAATGTGTTAACATTCCAAAACTTTAATCCTAATTTGTTGAATATAGTACTTGAATAGCAGCAGGACTGATGGATTGGTAAGAATGTGGACTTACACAACTATGGTCTAATGATGGTACTACCCATAGCCTTTACCCAGAAACTGAAGGAAACCACCAAAATCCCCAAGCCAGGACAGCTGATGTCCTGGCTCAAATTCAAACACCACTTGTGTCAAATGAAAGTAGAGATCATTACAGTTACATCTGCAATGATAATATAATTAAGAGATTTAAATCTCACTGGAGCAGTTCTAAAAGGCAGATTTTAAGTTGGAGCTTTTAAGAAATTATGCAGAAGTTTATAGAAACAGTATGTGAGGATCTACTGGACAAGATACAACTAATAAAAATATATATATCATCAATTTTAATGAAGAACATGTCAGATTTTTTTGAATTCTACAAAACAGATGTCTTAAATATGAAACCCATATATAAACTTCAATTTGTAATAACAAGTACTACTGTTTACTCATCTTCTATTCAAGAATATTTCACGGCATACGTTTACTACAGCAGAATGTGAAGCAAATAACACAGTCCACGTCACACTTTTCACACTTGTTTGAGAATCCACTCTACATGCAGAAACACACAAATTCTCAACTGACCACCCTCTATCAGCCAGCGATCACTGTTTCTAAATAACAGTGCACCTACTTTTTGTACTACACAGGTCAGTCTTTCTTCTTTAGACAGTGAATTTGCCCCAGTCTTCCCCTTCTTATGCAAGATTATCTCACCAAGATTATTTTGAAATCTCAAGAAATATTGGCATCACAAGCAGAAAACAGGATCCAGCTATTCAACATAGACAATTCCCACAAATGAGAACACAGCCTTTTTATCCACTTGCATGTATACCCATTCATCATATAGCAATACACAATATAATCAAACTTTTTGAAGCACCCCATGTGCATGCTGTTGCTTTCAAAAATGGTGGGCTTGTTGGGCTTGTCATGGTCATCTCTGAAGTATCCTTCTACTAGAGGCTGCTGCATGTCAGTAAGTATACTACTTCTCTGTCCTTCTACTCCACTGCAGCCACAGCCACAACTCCCCTCAATATGACTTATATGTTACCCCATTTCATTTTTTTTGTTTTACCTCACAGAGTCATGTGGCATGCCCTTATGGACTTTTTACATTAGCCAGATCATCAATTAAGCAGGAGAATGAAAGAAAAAGCCCACAAAAAACTCAGACTATGTCCATCCCATCCTTCTTTCCTGGTTAAGATATCTCCTAGTTGTGTGTATTGCTGTCAGTTCGTCAGCAGCAGTCGGGGAGCCTTCACGAAGACAAACCTTCATGCCTTATGTCTATCCAGTCAAGTCAAAAAGTTTGTAGATTCTGAAACTGAAATGTTTGTGTTTCTTAGGACTGTACTGTCTGAAAATTACCAAACCTTTGAATTTCAGAGTAACTTCATCCACCACCAAATGTTCTGACCAGTTGCAAAATTTAGCAAACACGTAATTCAAAATGTCGGACTATGCTCCCACCTTTCATAGTCTGTTATAGTTTTTATCACCCATGTCAAGTTCCTTGTTATTGTCAGAGAAGCTTAAGAAGTGGATTACATGAAAGTATCAATCATGTATTACACTGTTACTGTGAAAATGTTGTGTGGATCTGTTACAAGTGCAGTCCAGTACTTCTTCAGACTGTTTCATGCAATGTCCTGTTTGCACAGTAACAGCCAAGAACAGAAGCATGTCATTCACGGCCATGTCACACAGGGGGTGTAACTACAGCGAAATACGTCAGCACATTGAAGGGAATGCTGTTTTTGTTGAAAGAAGGGACCTCATTTTTTGACACCCCTGGGAGCTCAAGCAAATAGGTCGACAGACCTGTGCCTTCCTTGTGTAGGGCCCCACTTCCAGTCCCCACCATCACTGGTCCCAGGTTCTGTATCTTCTCCTTCAGCTACCCTCACGTCAACATCACTCAGCTGACTGCTGCATACATCAGAACCACTGTCTATGGAAAATTGTCTTTCAGTTTAAATACTGCCACACTCCTTTTGTGTACCCAAGATGAGCAAAACCGTGTTCATGATACGTTGAGTGTATTGTAAAAGCCTTATACATTCACACTGCAGAATGAAAGATGATGTTCAAAGACTACAACACCTTGTGTGGGTGCATGTTTAGCAAGACCTTGTGTGGGTGCATGTTTAGATTTTTGGAAGTGTGTGTACGAGTGAGCCAGTAAGATTCTGCTCTATGTAGCCACTCTGAAACTCACATAAACAAAAATATCTCAACTAATACTACATGCTATAGTGGGGGTGACTCAGCATGCAATTTAAAGTACTGCTCCTACACATCCAGGCACTGCTAATACATTATGCTAGATGATAAACATCCACATCCAAGCAATCACCAATCAGCCTAAAGCCTCCAGCTCCCACTAAACAGTGACCAAATGCTCACAGTGTTTGACAAATTCTGTGTCACTATTACAGCACACACATCCTACTGCTGAATCCCTTTAATGACCAGTTTAAGGTACACACACATACAATAGTTAATGTAACGTACAATTTCTTTACACTATCCAAGTCCACATGCAGGAATACTCTTGAGTAGACGACAGGTATTCAGCAACCCAAGACATTCCCTGCTCCTATCAAAGGTAAAAGTTATTTGCCATGTTCAAAAACATTTACAATTGGATAATATTTTAAGACAGTTAAATCCATTTCATACCATCACCCTCTACATCTCACAAAATCCATTCTAATATCATCCTCCCATCCACATTTAAATCCCTAAAATGGGCTCTTGCCTGGAGGATTTCCCAACCCAAATCTTCCACGCACATGCTTCTACTATTAAAAATGCATATCCCATCCCTCTTATGTTTATTGACAGAATTGATCTATGAATATTAAGTCAAGTGTATAATGTAAAGTTTCTCCTCATGTAGAGGGAGAAGTCTCCACTTCACACTGGCAACAGCTAAGATGACAGATAAAGAACATTAATATGCAGCATTAGTGAAATGTAAGGTACTGGGGAACACTTAAGTACTTAGAGAATAACCTGTCCCACCACCACTTTGTCCTCTGTGGTGAAAGGCTAACAGGTGTTGCAGGTTCTCGTCTTACAACATATCTCATACTCAGATAAGCAACAGATTCATAGAACTGGAATTTTATCAGCAAAGCAAATATTTGTTGAAGCACATGGACTAAAAATTAGAATCACTAATGGGACAAACATAAAGTAAGAAGATTAATTTACATGAAAGTAGTCAAGGGCAGGAAATTGGACCCATGCTCTAAAGAAAACCTGGGTACTGAAGATGAGGTCACTAGTATCAAGCCAATGTACCTATTGTTGATGCTGTTGAAGACCTGAGGAAGCTCTGTCAAGACCTTACCATGCAAGATAATGTTGTTAAAGTCCAATGGCCAGGAAATAGCCTGGATAGAAATTACCATTATTCAATCAAGAAGGACATGTTGTAGAGAGGATAAGAAAATAAAATGTGGGGTTTGTAAACCTACTCAGAGGCACAACATGCCATGGATGAGCAGGAAGGTGAGGAGTGTGAATCTACAATTTGATCAGGGCCTATTGGTGTATGGCATGTCACTCATCGGTGTTACTTAGACTGCTCCTTTGTGAAGAAGAATGCACAACATGCAGATGGCACCTAAATTCACAAGACAAGAGGATGATGATACATCTTATTGCTAACAGAATATGTGATGATCATGTGTCATGTGTTATCAGTATTTCTGTTATCACCCATGCTAGAAAATCTCCTATCTACACGCAGAAGCATCAGCACAAAGATGCTTAAGATTGCATATAGTGTGACTCCACAGACTCACAGAAATGCAGTATCATCTGATTAAATAAATATCTTTCATCACAATACCAGGGGAATTATGAAGCAAAGGTGATGAATTAATAATTTCTTTCAAAACAGAAAACAATTCCCCTCATCCTATGCTTCAGTAAGCATCACAAAGAAGAACAGGCTCCGCTACACCTCACATTGTCCAGTTATGTAATAAGGGCAAGTTTCTGCCATAAAAACCTACAGAAGGATAGGTCTGTGTACTTTGAACTATATTTCGCATACGGCCTTGCACAACACAGTCACACTTCTCTTAGGTTATAAGTTTCAGCCAAACATCCAGGCCATCATCAGACCTATGTAATGTTTAGAACTTTGTGAAAAACTGTACGATAGCCTACACATTAATGTGGAATTGATATCTCATTCCCATCAAAAAATGTTATAAAAATATGATGTAAAATTGGATGAAAGGACAAATGTATATTAAAAATAAGAATATTTTCTTAAAAAGAATATTCTTTATTAATAATAAGGTAGACAATTTAGAATTTCTTTTTTTAGTGTATAATGAAGACTGCAGTCCTTGTTTCCACGCTCACAGAATTGATAATGTATGTGAAGGTGACCTAGTGTTCCAGGGAATTTTCAATACATTCAAATGTGAGGAAACACTCCCCACCTTTTGTCATATTAATGGTTTTTCCTTTTCTTTTATTGTGTTTAACTTGGAGTTTCATTCTCAGAGACTACTGAATGCCCCACAAATCCGTATTTGCAGAAAGACAATGTTTCACCAACAATCACCACTTGAGATATCCGGTGAATGTGCACCAACGTGTACCTTAGCCTGCAGCAGTGTCCATCAGACCTACGCAATGTTTACAACTTCATTAAAAAAAAACATACAATAGTCTATATATTAATGTGGAATACAGATCTCATTCCTGTTACAAAAATGTCATAAAACATTAAAATATGGTGTAAAATTGGATGAAAAAAACAACTGAAAATTAAGAACAAAAATATTTTTTATTAATAAAGAAGGTAGGCAGTTTAGAATTTCCTTTTAGTGTATAATGCACACTGCAGTCTCTGTTAACAGTATTAGAATCGATAACGTATGTGAAGGTGATCCAGTGTTCCAGTGAACTTTCAGTGTGTTCATATGAGTGTGGGAACACTGCATGTCTATTTCCATAATAAATGTTGTTTCCTTTTCTTTTATCAGTGTTTAACTTGGAGTTGCATCTATGGAGACTACTGAACACCTAGTGAATCTGCACTTGTAGCAACACAATGTTTCACCAACCCTCACCACTCGAGATGCCTGGTGAGTGTTCACTGTCATGTACCTTAAGCCTACTGCAGTAGCAAAATCAGATTTAAAAAAAAAAAACATTATAAAGAAAGAGACGAAAAGTACATGCAGCTGAAACACATGCCCTCCACACATACAAAACGATGACAAATTAATGCATCCAAAAACATAGCTAATGCCATCAATAATTTCTTTTTACCAATTAACTGCAAAACTAAATATAGATAAGGTACAGAAAAAAGATGCTTTCTCATTTTTAAAAGATTCATTTCCTAGAAACTTCCCTAGCACAAAAATTATCCCAGTCACTGAAGATGAAATAACAAGTATATTATACATTCCCTTAAACCAAAAACTCTTGGGGTTATTATGAAATAACAACTACAATCTTGAAATTTGTTCACATCTTATTAGTTTCCATTTAAGCTACATATTTAATCACCCATTATATACATGTATTTTCCCTGGAAGCCTTAAAATTAGACTAGTGCAACCACTCTATAAAAAGGGGAAAAACCTAGTATGACAAATTATAGGCCTATTTCTCCAGTAATAGTTTCTTTCCCAAAAATCTGAGAATGCTACATACAGTAGGTCTAACCATCACCTGCATACTCACAACAAGCTGGTCTCAAAACAGTTTGGTTTTAGGAGAGGGCTAGCTACTAAAACTGCTGCCTTTAAAAGAAGAGATGGTGTATTCAAATCTATTAACCAAAAAATATAAGTTGGCAGAATTTTCTGTTATTTGGCACAGGTTTTCGCTGTGTAAATCATTAAATTTTGTTACCTAAATGATATTTCTATGGCATTCAGACAGTTGGTGCAAATTGGTTCCGGTCCTACTCAAAGTACAGAAAGTTCGAATGTAATCATCCAATGATGATAAGAATTTTTAGTCTGGCTGGGTTAAATAAAAACATGGAGTTTGCCAAGCACCAATTCCAGGGCCATTACTGTTCATAATACATATAAATGACCTACTCCTCAGAATAATTCCCTTATTGGAACCCACATCTGCTGATGACACTATTGCTATAATTTCTAGAAAAGGTTTTGATGATTTCTGCATGGTGTCAAATTCAGTTCTGTCTCACATCAGTACATAGTTGGCTGCTATAAAGTTGATCCTAAATCTACATAAAAAACAAATATAATAAAAACTACTATGAATAATTTGCTACACTGTTCATTCAAATACTGGTTATAAAGAAAAATATATAGAAGAAACAGTAAATATAAAATTCCTTAGTTTATAAATTGAAAACCACCTGAATTGGAAAAATCATATTGATCAGATATGGATTTTGATCATTCTTCCACATCAGCAACACTACCACTTTCAAATCAGTTTATTGCACTTTTTTTCCTCGCCATATAATGAAGTATGAAATAATTTTCTGGCCTAAATCATCTGACACCAGAAAGATAGTTATCTTAGAGAAGAAAACTGTTAGAATTATGATCAGTGCAAAACCTGTAACTTCATGTATTTAAGAAATTAGAGACTTTACCTGTCCCATGCCAATCTATGTTTCCATTAATTAATTTCACTGTAAGTAATTAAGAAAATTTTTAAATAAATTCATCTGTACTCAGACCAAATGCCAAACTGTAGTGTTTTCAGAAAAGAGCTTTCTCTGCTGGCATCAAAGTGTTCAACAGTTGACCATTCAGACTCATAAGACTCAGGAATAAAAAGCACAGTTTGAAGTAGCATTAAGAATATACTTAAATACGTACTCCTTTTATTCCAGTGTCAAATTTTAAAGTGTAACAATAATTCATAATACTCTACATGACATCTTTATAGTGTGAAGGTAAATAAAAAAGTGAATTTGCCTGTAGAGGCACTGCATTGTGAAACCTAGCGTCTCTCTCCATAACTAATTACATACTAGGCATTGTCATGATGATTCAATGTCAGGTTTAATTAGTGTTCCATTTGTTTACAAAGCTTCTTTAATGGTGACACCAGGTTCATAACATGCAATTTTAGAACAACAAGCTGTGATCTGTTTTAAATGGTCAGCAGACACTAAAACATCTGAAACTTTTAGGAAAATAGCAGTCCAATATGGTCAAAACTGAGTGACAGAAAAGGATCTTTTACCCAACAACAACATGGATCCTCATTCTATGGTAGCCACTGTTGAAGCAATCAGGCAGCTGGATGTGAACTTCTCCCACACCCCCCATACAGTCCAAACCTAGATGCATCAGATTATTGCATGTTTAAACCACCAAAATAAGCCTTGTGTGGTCGATGATACGCTAGCGACAATAAAATTCAGGATACTGTGCCTACATGGCTTTGGTCAGAACCAAAAACTTTCTTTGCATACATATGGTGTGTGTGTGTGTATGTGTGTGCGTGTGCACGCAGGTGTGCACACGTTTTACACATGAGCCATGGCATGATCCTCCTTGTGTAATTTACTCCTTTCTTATGTTAAGTATGTCCAAATACTCTCATCTTAATTACAATGCAAACAAATTTATTATTGTGGGAACACACCTCGTCTTCATGTTCTAACAGAAGGTTATAGGCTGCCCGTCTGTCTTCTACATGACCCTTGAGCAGTCGGTCCACTTCATCCAACAGCTCCACAAGTCTGGGATCAGATTCTGTTTCCTTGGTTTTTCCCAAATGGACTGATGACACCATTCTGAAAATGAAGAGTTCAACAAGTCAACCAACTCTACATGCAGTATTTTCTTCTATGTTAACCATGCCTAAATTGTACACTGTCAACTTGAATACAGAGCTGTTATACACAGGTTCATGTGAGAAAATATAATAAATATTTATCTCAGAACAATGAATTCCTTCAGTGTGTACCAGGGTTCTTTTCTGGGAGTGAACTGCCGTGGCATGAAGCTGACCACTCACCTCCACCTAGTGCCAAGGTCAAGAATGTCTGGAGCTATACCTCTAATCCCCCTATATGCCTTCGCTACACAGACAGGGACATTTTTACCTTTACCTTTTACAATAAATTTAACACAGAACCTATACATATTTTACATACATCACTGCACTGAACAGAAATTATCCAAATTACTGGAGTCTGAAAGGATCTCTTTTAACAGCTTACAAACCCATAATATTGACAAAGACTTACATGTAACACAGCATAATGGAATACAGAATTTTTACAAAATGGATATTAAGTCAATGAGCTTGGTCTCAAAAACATATTTACCCCAAAATACTAACCACTTTCTTATGATTCTAAAACAATAACCAACTTTCAGAAGCAAATAATACCTTTCCATATGGTATACATAACCTCCTTTCTAAAGGTATAACAGATGTTGATAATAATAACTCTCAACCCATATTAGCTTGTTGTGACATTACTGCACCAAACACAAAAGTAATGCAGCTGCACAAATTGATGGCTGTTAAATGTACTATGGGTCAAGTCTCTGCACATTCCCTACACATGTGTGTATGATAATAAAAGATTCCCAGTGGGGAAAAAAGATTTCTTTTTTCCCCAAAGCATCCAGAAAGGCTCTGTGGCCCATCCAGCCCAACATTCAACAGGCACCATGAGCTATTTTTCTGGGCATAGTTTCCAGAGTATGAGGCAGACCACACATCTCCGACTAATTCAAAGTTTCAGAATGAGGTAGCTATACCTCTACTGCCCCCAGGAATGCATTCATGGAGAACACAGGGGAGAAGCTACCTCTTCTGTAGGCATGTTCACAAGATTATTAAAAAAAAAATCCTTCACTGTCATCCAAATTATTTCCCCACAGGAATACTACATGCATACCAATTACTACGAACTACAAAGAGCAGCAATTCAAATAGAAACCGATGACTATGGTTAACCCTTCAATGCCAGCCTCAGTGCACTGTACAGATCTTCAATTCTTTACATGCCATCAGCCTCAGTGCAACACATGGCCATGAAAGCATCTAAGAGTCTACAAATTTAAAATCCCAGAAGAGTACAGGTCTCAAATAGCTACATTAATATGTCAGGCTGAAGGGTTTTGGTAATCTTGAGTGTATGGTAATGACAATGTTAATAATACTACTGAAATCAGTAAACATAAACTTACACATTATCTTCATCTGAAAAATCAAAAAATTCATCATCATCATCTGTGCCTATAGCTGAGTACATGTCTATATCTGTGTCAAGCTCACTGTCTGCAATTGACAAGTTACTACTGTTAGCCTTTCGAAGAAAAGGTCTTCTCGCACGTCCCGCCCTTTGTAGAGTATCTAGCTCAATTCGCATTTCTGCCACTGTCATGTCCAGTCGTGCCACTTCTCGCTGCAGTAACATTCGACGTTTCTCGGCATTCAATTGCTGGTATAAGAATATACCTGCAGCTCCTAGCATAAGCCCAGCTCCCACAGCTACTGCTATCAGACCTCGTAAAATGTCTGGATTCATTTCGATGATTTGGTTATTTCTGGCAGTAAGAACGGACGATTTGATGTGCTACTTTCGTCCTCCAAACGTAACTCGTAGGCTCGTCATGACGTTCACAAAACTAAGTCCATGATTAGTGAACAACGGTGTAAACAAGTATCTCTTACGTAAAATCACACCTAAGTTGAGATTCAAAAACCTCGTCTACTGACGCTCTAAAAGTACAATAAATGCAAAAAACTGTTTTCATTCTGGAACACTTTTCACTTCTTCGCTGCCACCAAACATTAAAATCTGCCTAATCAAGCACACAGATTATAATCAGCACCCCTCTAGCGTTAACAGTAATGGCAGCTTCAAGGCCAACCACCGATCCTAAATGACGGGCCAACAGCGATAACACTGTAACATTAGGTATCATCCGTGCGTAAGATGGATCCTAGGCTTCGTGTACCAGAGGTACAGACATATAATATATATGGTCACAAATTGGATGGCATGTCGTCTATGTAGATATTTTTCCTTGTGTTAATACTATGCAGGAATAAATTTGAAATTTTCTTGGTTATTTAGAATGAAGTTATTAACGAAATATATATTCGCATGGAAGAAGTAAAATCCATCTTCAACTGGCCGATTTTGATGTCCAGCGCAGCCTGGTGTTCATTGTTATAATTGATACTTCTCACCGACAACAAAACGTCACTATCGCTACTATTGACTCGTCATATGATTTCTTGGTAAAGTGTTTCAATTTTAAAGGGTCATCCACCGTCCAACCATTAGCACAAAAGCGTGTACAAACAAACCGAATGATATTAACAGACGTTTCGATTGAACACAAATGGCCTTCATTTTAGTACTGTAAAAATTATTATTGATTGGTAATTACATAAGATAAAATTATAAAAATAATTTTTATGAAGGAGTTAAAACCTTTTTTTATGAGGTGCGCCGTATAGTAGTCGACTATGTATGATTGCGTGCCCAATGGTAACATTTGCGTGGTTAAATTTACATTGGATGCATTACTACGCTTTATTTAAACTTACGAAATAGATATGATATTCGTACAACAGAACTGTGACGGATTCGTGTTAGTACATCCCGTGAACCACAGTTTAAAATGCATGGATCTCAGGTACTAGCATGCTTTGCGCGATATCAGTGGTATTTAAACTCAGTTGTTGCAGCTGTGCGAATGGTTGAGAGTGGTGTTTGGTGTCATGTTTTTTGGGCGCTTTTAAATTATGCCTTATGTTTTAGTTACTACGCAAATAAGGCTGGTAGGACATGTGAATATTTTGTTGTGTAATTTAGTACTTAGGGACTGTGCTAGATATCCATTATTGCATCGGAGAACTAAATATGAGGTTTTCTAGGAAACTGGACCTACTATCGTAGGAGACGAATTTTCTGATCCAGAGTTGATGTCGTACTTGGGTGCTGTTAAGAAGATTGAACCTGGATATAATTTGTAAGCGGTATTAGCTAACCGTTGTTAAATATAAGTATTTTAGGCTCATATAAGCGTCTGCTCGAGAATGAGGGCCACCCTTACCGCAAATATGGCGGCGCTAGAAAGACCACGGATTATCTTGTAGCAGTGATGAGTGGCATGAGAGGGTGGCGGGAGAATTTCACGTGGCTGGTGCGACAGTCATTTGGTTCCAATAATTAGCTAACACATGTACTGTTTTAAAAAAAGGAGATGAGTGTCAAAAGTGTATGTGTACACAGACCCTCGTAAAATGAATGTTACTCACTTTGAAATGCCCTGTACCCTGACGTCTGTTCTTGACCTCTCGCAAGGAGGTTGAACGTCGTGATAAGGCCTTGGCGAGGAGGGTTGGGGGTGGGGGCCGCAATCAGCCAGATATCAGAAGTGTGTGTTACTATTACGTAAAGAGTCAACTCGACTGACCATAGAAGGCGCAGAAAGTCTAACGTGATGCCTAATTAGTGTGACCCTTGCATAGGGTACGAGAAACGCTAGAGGGAAAGAGAGGGTAATACAAACTGGAGATAGACTAACTTCTGCGCGTGTGGCACCTCTGGAGGTATAGACGCGAGAGAGAGAGAGAGAGA
>Ga0131853_10014878_pt1 | contig 14244 bp, 8 predicted proteins | sample TergutLab28metaG_FD_92764 | JGI IMG/M metagenome (GOLD analysis project Ga0131853, IMG submission 92764) | Labiotermes labralis P1 segment gut microbial communities from Petit-Saut dam, French Guiana - Lab288 P1 (version 2) (version 2) | ecosystem: Host-associated > Arthropoda: Insects >... | reverse complement strand
TTAACCTTTTGGCGCCGGAATTATTTTTTTAATTTTAGCACACCCTGTATATAAAATGTGAATAATACAGGAACCAAGTACGTTAGAATTATGAAACAAACTGCATTTTGAAGAGAAAAAAAACGGAGAATATATACTATGTTTAAAATATTCGGTACCTATATTTGTTGAATAAATATATAAAATGCAACTTTAGAGGTAAGCGGTGCGGTACGACCACTATAGTTGACATTAGGCGTCAAAAGGTTAATTATACGAGGCGCAAACAAACCTGAAGCGGCACAACTCACAGCCAGGAGATGCTACGGAAATTACGTCTTGTTCCTGAGAATGCGCAGATGAATGTGCATGTAACAGCTCATAACATCCTCCTTTAAGACTGTAAATTCGGAAATGGTAAGCAACAACTAGCCCCGGTCCACCCTTACTACGCATAAAACACTTAGACGGTGTGACTGCCAAACGTTTACGAGTGGCTAAGTATGAACTTACGCGTGACAGGACATGCCAGGATATATTACAATGGAAAAGTGTCAAAATATATGACTCTGTCGTCGACGAAGCTCCTGAAACACACGCCAGTTGAAACTGGCTAACAAACATTCCACGTTTCTAATGACATTTTTGTCTGCAATTGACTTTTCTTGTAACCTACGGAGCAGCATGTCTCTCGACTTCACTCATAATCTTACCTCTAAGACACTAAACTTTCACGTCTCTGTCTTTGTGTGTGTGCTTCATTTCTTTCTGTACTGCATAATCCAGAAACGAACATGAGACTTGAGAACAGCGGTGGTCTGGGTTATTACGCAGCGAGTAGTAATTCCTCACCAAGAACTGCGCCCTTCTGGGTTATTACGAAGCGAGTGGTGGTAACCCACACGAGCGGATTTCTCATCTACTTCGCGGCGGAAGCCTGATATCACGCATAGAACACGAGACTTCAACCGTTATACAAACGTTCTTTGTTCGTAATTAAGAATAGAAATAACGTGTAATAGCTCTTTACGCTACCGAATAAAACCGCTATAAATTTCAGACTCCCTATTAAATTCATCATGCGAAACATTTATAACATACTGTGGCTTCCGTGACGTGAAAATATAAGAATAAAGACAGAATACGAGAAGGCAAACCTCGCACTACGCTGGACGCATTTACACGATGTTCACCGTGTTACCAGTACCACATTATTAAACATGAGTACAGGAACGTGAGAAGTGTGCTAACGTTCAACTGACTCAAGCAGGGCCCTGCGTGACAACTCAACAGTTCCCCATCTCGTCAAGAACTTCCAAGAATTCAACGGAAACAGACGGCTCCTAACCGTGTTCACACCAGCCCGCCACATGTCTCTAACCTGAGGGAAATTAACCCTTGTCCAAGCCCTCCAGTCTACTCCTTTAACATCAACTTCAGTACTGTCCTTCCACCTACGCATAGGTCTTCCAACTTCACTCTTTCTTTCACGTCTCCTCATCCAAACCCTACATGCATTTCTCTTCTACCCCATATGTACTGCATGCTCCGCCCATCTCAAACTGCTTGATTTCGTCATTCTAGTAGCATGTGAAATAATTATGCTTAAGCCTACTAAGGACCCAAAAACTGAATATGTCAGAACATGTTCTTAATGTATGTCATAACAGTGTTTGACGTTCAGGTGACCGTGCATCATGATAAATTCTTATAATAAAACCAACCACATGCACTAATTTATCAAATTTATTTTGGAAAAAACTCTACATGTTTCGGACAGTTCCTCTGTCCATCACCAGTACTTTTTCACTGTACAAACAGCAATGGTATATGCCATACAGGTTTGCTGACAGGTTGCGAGCTGTCAGCAAACCTGTATGACATATGACGTACCATTTCTGCGTGTACAGTGAAAAACTCCTGAAGATGGACACAGGAACTGTCCGAAACATGTAGTTTTATTCCAAAAATAAATTTTAGAAATTAGTGCATCTAGTTGGTTTCATTATAAGAAGTCATGACAGCGATTTTTCTGTACTGTGCATCATGTCTTCAATGTTAAGAATGTTTAAAAATCGCTGCGATGAATCCGGAATTTTGCCAGGACTACTATCGGCCCGCGGGCTATAGTTTTTCGTCCCTAGTATTAGGTCAAAGTCGGGCGGATAAGGTGTTCTATTTGTACTTTGTTAAGAACGTCTACAATGCATCAAATGAGATCACACTAAACTAGCTACGTGGCTCGTGAAGTAACTCATCAGCATATTCATATGTAATTTTGAGGTCACAGCCAACGTACGAATTTCAACAGACCGTTGTTTATTTTGCACTAGGTTTTGTAACGGCGTGGGAAGAATAGAAATTCAAAGTTTCAGAATAAAGAAAAGTGCTAAGAAAAAATTCTTTGGATTAAAGAGAAGGGAATAAGGGAACACAAGGGACTTGCCCTTCTTATACAGCGAAAATTGTGCGCCAGCAAAATAATTTGAATATAAAGGCAGAAAACTTCGTTCAAAAGCTTAAAAAGGGAGGAGTTACAATAAAATTTTAAAATAACTTAACGTTTAAAATGGAGCGTTATTTTCTACAGAAAATAATGTCCCACCAAAGAGAAAATAAAATGAAATTCAGGAATAAATTACTGAAGCACCATCACATTTCATTGTTTCACTTTGCAAACCCCGATGTTGGGGTGCCGTCGGCGGATATGACAAACAAGACATGAATTAACAGTTATTTCAGGAGCTTTATAGCGAAGAGTGCACATGTAAACATTTTTTTTCACCCCAATGCCACCACATGTCCTTGTGGACTTCGTGGTCCTCCCTCCTGGGCATGGCAGGAGTGTAACCGACTTCTGAGGTTGGGACGCCCATGAGGCGCAGTTACGTTGTCCCGGTGATGTGAGTGGTGATAGAGGAAGATGTAGTGCCAGGAGGGCCCTTAAACCTAAATTCTACTAACCTACCCAAAACATGGTCACGCTGGAATCCTCCCCTTCAGGAAAAATTCCAACAGTAGAGCCGGGAATCGAACCCGGGCCCTCATGATTGGTAGTCCGAGACTCTGACCACTAAACCACGAGGCTGGTCACATGTAAACATAAATAACCGTTTGTTATTTTGTGATGCTCCTCCTACGTGTTTTGGCCTCTACAGGCCATTCTGATGGAAGTAATTTACGAAGGAATACAGTTATAACAAATGTTAAAGATGTGCATATACGGAGCATCACAGAATAACAAATGATTATTTATGGTTACCTGTGCAGTTATTTCGAAGAAATACCGTTCAGTCAGTCTGTTGCATGGAATACGGATAACGTTAAGTGGTGGGATTACTGAATAAAGACAGGGCCAGGAGGTACAGTGAAGAGGTCATGAACTGATCTGAGCTGCTCTTTCGGCACTTACCCAGAACTGAGGAAAACAACGAAGAACCTAAGCTTATTAGGAGTCACCGCCAGTATTAGAACTGGGCATGTCTGGCATACAAGCTAGTAGTGTCGCTTCAGCCAAAATGCGAAGTGTGTCACTCGGTTCTTTCGAAATATTACGCCTACCACTGTGTCCCCTTTAGGCACTCGTGATGTCTGAGTAGAAGATTAACACCAAACACCAGCGCATCTTGACATTCTTGTTTTACAACGCTTTTTGAGCACATTAACACAATTCGCTACCCGACTTTCATATACAGAAATTCATGAATTAAATACATACAGTGTCTTGAGCTAAAAAGGCATGTAAAACACAGCAAAGCAGAAAGTACTTCAAAACCATTTCCAGACAACTTAAAACCCTGGATTTGTTTGGCAGATGAGTCCAACCAAGTGCCACGCCCTCGAGTAAAATTTCAAACATAGATCATAGATTGATCGGGCCTGTCGGAAGTCTTAGGAATTGTTTATAATGAATACAGAGGATCAGCTGAATGACTGCAAGAAGCAGATAGCAGTGATCAAAGATAAAAATAATTCACCGAATTCGTTTGTAACAAATATCATACGGACTTCTACAGTACGAATCTTCGTCCCTGCATGGTGTGTATGTATGTACATACATACCTGAGTATGTTAATTCTAGATATATGTATACATAGTCTACATAACTGAAATTCCCTTGCGGAAACCCTGAATAAAAACCGACTCTGGACGGTCTGCGAATAGCAAAGGGCCTGATACTGTGAACTATTTCCCTGTTGAGTAACTGTTCGCACAATACATCGCACAGGTATTCTCGTACTACATCATTCAGAAACAACTTCTGCGGTAAGCCTATACAGTTTAGATATGCATACACAGACAGATGCTTATAATTTCCCCGTCAGTGTGTGTGTGTGTGTGTGTGTGCGCGCAACATCCAATTACGCATCAGGCGATAGAGAAGATGACGGTGACAGAATGTCAACTTCATGAACTCTGGGCGCGCCGTTAATGAGATCTGTCGAAGCCAGCTGAGAAAAATTCTGTAAGGCCTAAGCAGAAGTGAAAAACTACAGAAACTAAAGAAGCCTGCGGAACTATCAAGTTTCGTGACTGGGCACAGTAAATTTGCCACGAAATTAGAACTGTGTCACATAGCTAATTTAAAAAAAAAATGACATCTAATTAACCCGCAGACACCGGTGGCCGCGCGGTCTAAGGCGTGGGTCTGCGGCCGCTCGCTTGGGGGCATTGTGGGTTAGAATCCCGCCGGGGGCATGGATGTCTGTCTCTTGTGAGTGTTGTGTGTTGTCAGGTAGAGGTCTCTGCGTCGGGCTGATCACTCGTCCAGAGGAGTCTTACCGTGTGTGGTGTGACCAAGTGTGATCGTGAAGCCTCGAAAGTGACGAAACCCTGATTCATTAGGGGCTGTTGCGCCATGAAAAATAAAATAAAATAAAATAAAATAAACCCTTTAAACACTGCCGACCGTTGACACTATACGTAGTTCCTACATCACACAGAACAAATTCAGTGTCCATTACAAATATCCGGTTGGCGCTGTTTAGGAAAACACTCGATGTTTGTCGTAAGAATCATGCGAATCCCACGAACAATACACGTGCGACAAAATGAAGACTGACTTAATGTTACAGCAGGTGGTACATACAGTTAACATTCGGCTTTAAACGGTTAAACAATTCTATTTTTTTTTTGACTGCACACCAGAAACGTGATCAAAGAACTTATAAAAACGAAAAAAATAATTCAAAACTCTTCTGTACAACAGCACCTACAGCCTAAACATTATGCACATTCCGTATTACCCTTTACATTTCACATAACTCTCGTCATATGCCTCTTCCGAAATTCTATCAAGAAGAATGGAAGTTACGTGACACTGTAAACCATCAACGTAAGAGAACAGGGCAAATAATAATTTTTAGTAGTTTCTTGCATTTATAAAGACATTCAAAAGAAACATTCCATTGCAATTTTTAGCTCATTGTTCCGTGTATCATAATTCATTATTAATAAAAATCCAACTAGATGCAACAGTATGCAGATATTTATTTATGGCAAAATTACTCTACATGTTTCGGTTGTCACAGCACCCATCATCAGGAGTACGAAAAACTGTAACCGCAGCTTCCGGTACAGGTCATAATATCGGTGCAGCTACTTCCCTCCCACGTGGCCAGATCGGGACTCTAATCACTCTACATGTTTCGGGTGTCACAGCACACATCATCAGGAGTACTAAAAGCTGTAACCGCAGCCTCCGGTACAGCTACTTCCCCCCCCCCCCAACGTGGCCTGATCAGACCACGTTGGGGGGAAGTAGCTGTACCAGTATTATGACCTGTACCGGAGGCTGCGGTTACAGTTTTTAGTACCCCTGATGATGGGTGCTGTGACACCCGAAACATGTAGAGTGACCTTGAAGTAAATAAATATCTGCATACTGTTGCATCTAGTTGGATTTTTATTAATATTCCATTACAACTCATTAACTCGACACCCTCACTTTCAGGATCCATTACAACCGCCTTGTCACGGTTTACCTTCCATTTACCACTCACGGCCATACATGATGTCTACCAATGAAAAACCCAGTCGATTCCATTGCCACTTTATAGTAACACGAAAGAAGGCATATGGGAACTACCTCCCTTTACCCTTGCGGCTGTAGCGAGACAACAATACTGACCTCACTAACAAGCACACACTAACCATGTAGAGTACTGCTGGATATCTATTACAAAGAACTTGCGGCGGAGACTGCTGCTGTAGAACCTGTGCTACAGGAAACTGAAAATTCGCAAATGACATCGACAGCTTCCGTACGCTTATGACCGTCTTATTCGAGGTCAATGCACAGAACTGTACTGTCCCCTGTAACATCCTTAAAACCGTATTTATTTATTTATTCGGCAGAGGACAACTGTACAAATTCACTCACACACATAATTAAGGCTTGTTATGGTAATCCTATGATACAGTCAAAATAAAATTAGCAATACCTCTGCCCTTAATTATCTTCAAGAAGTGGGAAGGGGTAGTACCGACTGGATTGATCTGGGTCAGGACAGGGAAAGGTGGCGGGCGTATGTGAATTCGGTAATTAACCTGCAGGTTGTGTAACATGCGGGGAATTTCGTGACTAGTTAAGGGCCTCTTAGCTTGGCAGAAAGGGTTCCGCTCCATGGAGTTAGTTCATGGAGCTTCTGTCCTTAATCACGCATAAAGCAGTCAAGAGGTATGGGGGAGTGGAGGTGGTCCCCATATCCTCGAGTTCTAAACTCAGCAACAGATGCAGGTGTGGTCAGATCTATATCCCGCTGTCCTACGCCCGCTCCCATGGAATAGGAAGATGGATGGGCCACAGAACCGATGGTGAAAATAAAACAAATCCCGCGAATCAAATAGGGTATCACGGTCAGTGTACCGAGATAGAAACAAAACCAAATTAAGCGCAAATTTTATATCGTATACGGATTTAACAATCCTCATACTCAACATAATGGAAAGTAATATTTCAATTAGTACCGCAAATGTTGTTACTGAAGTTTTGTGTAACTGCTTCGGAGTTTACCCAATTCGAAGACCTGAGACGACGACAATGAGGAAGTCCATACTAGCAATGAAGTAAAATTAGGAGAAGCTTCTCTTTCAGCTGAAACTACTTAAAAGTTGACTTCCTACACTTTAGAAGTTATCACAACGGTATTATTTTGGAAAACGTGCCCATCGGTAATCGGATTATATCTGACACTTCACCACAACTACAAAACTGGCACATTAAATTTCAAAAAAATGTTTGCTGCTGCCGTTCTGTTTAGTCTTTTTGTCCTCCTATCTTCTACCTAGAAACAAGAAGATTACAACACACGAAACTGAAAATTTCCCTGACGCTTTGTATGTGTGAGACAGTAAAGCTTCAGGTGAACTACAATAAAGTAACCGAATGCTGGAGAGAACTGTGGGGTCCACAATTCGTAATCTTCACGGAATACTGTTACGGTGGTGAAATAGACGAGGGTGAGATGGGTGTCGTGTTAACATGCACCTCAAGGATAAGAAGTGCACAGAAGTTTTCGACAGAAACCGAGAAGAAGAGATAGCTTGGAAGACTTTCGTCTAGATGGAAGGTGTATTCAAATGTATCTTAAATATGTACGTAAAACGTGCGGAAGTGGAGTAGATTCAGCTGGCTCAAGAAAGGGTGTAGAGGCAAGCTCTCCAAGACTTTAACAAACCTTTAGGTAAAGCAAGCCTTGTAGTACAGGCCTGAAAAGGTCGTGAGGATTGCAGGGGGTTGTGGCCCCCAGTATTTCTAGATAATCGGCACATGAAGGTGGTAAGGTTTTCAACCCTAGGCACCGGCCACCTTTACCTGCCATAAGGTATTCCTGGTACTCATTTCTGTTAGTGGCCGAGTCAGACCCAGGGCCACAGTACGGGCGGAAAGATTAAGAAAATGAAAAATTCCAATAACACCATCGGAAATCGAACCCACTACTTTCCGTCTTGTTACGCAGTTAATAAACCTTTAGGGTCTATAAAACACGCGTAATACCTTGACTATCTGAGTAACCATTATAACAATATTCACAATACTGATCGAAGTTGGCTAAATACAGCCAGAAAAAAAATAGTTTATGCTTTTATACACTAGGTCTAGCCTAAACTTCCCTCATATGTAACGATAATTCAGCTAGCCAAACGAGCCAATGAACAGCACAAATTCACAATGAAGCAGAACACTACAAACACTCATATGTCTATCCGTGCTCCATCTGGTAAATAAAATCATTCATGCCGCAGACAAAAGAGCTAGAAAGCATATATAATTCCATATGTGATAGGATATCCTATAATTGAACAGCGCTGTGAAAACAGAGACATTCAAACTGTAATCATCACCTAATGAATACCTGCTGCGCAACGGATATACCAAGTAAACCGTGCATTATGCGGACCCAATAGCCGCTGGTCAATTCAGTTTTCCATCCTGTCCTCAGGCATGCAAGATAACCATTGCAAAACCGGCATACGGCGGACAGGAGACAATGACGTATCGATTACATATCATTCAACACTGTCTCAAATGGAAATAAACATACAAACCATTAAAAAATTTATCCAGTATTTAAAAGAGGAATATATTACATTATTCCCGTAAGTCAACTGACTTGAATCTAATCACACGTGCACGTAATGATGTAATATAATGATGGCATATTTCGTTTTCAGTTTGCACGCATTGATTCCGTAAGAAAGTTCGAATTGTCACGTGTTATACCAACAGTTTCCGAGGATAATGGCAAGACTGAAACACATTTTCACATTTCCTAGCAAAAGCGTCTGTGCCGGCCTTTCTCGTCCGTCGCACTGTAAACGTAATATGAGAAAGTTTATTTATCGAGCCCGTCCACTGCTATGAATTTTACTGTAGACAGATTTTAATACGGGAAAAAGGAGTTGGGGTGCCCCCTCCGTCCGCTCTATTCACCTGACTTAACGTCGCATGACATCTGGCAGGTCGCACAGATCAAAATGAAACATTCACTGCCAGTTGCCCAATATCAATAGATCGCGAACGGTGCTATGGATGGCAATTTATCAGAGGATACGACATGCCATCTAGGAAGACATCCTGAAAAGTTTCCACATATGTGTAAAGAGGTGACATATAGAAGAGAAGAAATGTGAAGAGGCTTTGGTACAAGTAAAGTCTCCGAACACGCTGTAAAGGCATAAGAATGAGTAGAGGCATAGCTCCGCTCATTCGTAACCTCTGCACTACATGGAGGTAAGTGGTCAGCATCATGCCCCGACCACCTTGCCCCGGAGAAAGCAGTCGAGGCACCCGGAGAATAGGTCAAATGGGATCAAGGGTCGGTCTGTACGCTTTGAGGAAAAGAAAAATTTCTGAACCGTGCCCCGATTGGAACCACAAGTCCTCGGTTGCCCAGATTGCAGCCTACAACCTATACAGACAACACTCACCTGGCTCGAACATTCTTAGTGCATTACAATTTACACAACATATTTTTAGCAGCAAAACGATACGTGCTTCCTTCAACGCACCTCGTACGTTACAGCCGGCTCCTTACTGCCATATGTAGCGACGTTTCAAAAACTACTTTCATTATGTCATATTGAAGGCTGGGATGAGTGGTAATTTGGAGGCTGCTGAGGTGCATTTTAAGATATTTCTAATTGCATAGTAAAACTGAGGAAAGCCTTCATTAATCTTCAGTCCAAAAAGCCGGTCTCCTGGTTGAATAAACCTACTAATCAATGAAACCCGACGACGTCTCATAACCTACATAAACATGAAAATCATCACGGGCCTAACTAAAGGGCTCTGCAGGTTACTGCGTCAAAATACTGCAAGCTTTCTGGTCTCCCCAAGAGTAGACGATTTGTATAACGGACCTTGGTACTTGTTGTACAAAGTTTCCAGTTTCCCATCTACTTCATCTCTCTTCAGCCTAACATTTATGCGATGCCTTGTCTTACGATTCATGAAAGAGCCAGATATGGAAGGGTATTACCAAATGATACCTAGAAAAGGGGTAGGCCTAGGAGCACTAGAGCTGTCGAGCCATGAAAAGAAATACTCAAACGGATGTTAAAGAACTAGGATGGGAATGGCGTGGGATGACCATGCTCAAGATAGGGAAAATTCGCGGGCTTTTATTAACATTAGAATGAACTTCAAAGTGCCATAAAAAAGCAGTCCCGTTACAGGCCTGAGTGGTCCAGACGGTTCCAGGAAATTAAGGTTCATAGATTTCATGACAACGGCACAGGATGGTGGTAAGGTTGTCAGCCTTGCGCACCGACAGCCTTTACCCCCAGGAAATGCTCCTGGTACTCATCTCTGTTAGAGGCTGAGTCGACCCCAGGGCCATAGTTCGATCGGAAGGATTTATGTCAATGATAAATTCCAATGACACCAGCTTGGATCGAACCAGCGACCTTCCGATTTGTAGCACAGCACCTTAACCACTGTGCCACCGCGCAACGGGGGAATTCTTGACTAGCTGATAAACTATCAGCCTCGCAAGAAGGGCCACGCTTCGTTAAGTTACAAATGTAGCTTCTCTAAAGTGTACGAGCGACCCACACTTGTATCAGTATGGCTTGTACACAGGGCTTCACCCAGCCAAATCTCTCCGACTGCAACACAGGACGCTTATGTTGAAGTAATGGTTAAAACACAGATTGCGTGTAATAGCACTGTCGAGGACAATCGTCACGGTAACGTAGACTTTCACATTCTAAATGCTACGGCCTATTACCTTCCCCTGCAGTAATTTTATTACTACAGACTAACAGACGTTTCATTTTCGTCAAACAGCTGTGTGCAGAACGACATAAGAAACATGTAACAGTCGAACAAACAAAAACCTATGTACATTATCAAATTAAGGTCAAGTACGACAACGTCTCATTTTCGCGATTAGATTTCACTGACACGACAAGCGTATGGTACCAAACCAGGAACAACACCTCATGTCTTAACGGTTTACAGCACAGCGGTACACATACTTGCCACCCGATGGATGTAAATTTATAAAACTCTACACTTAGCCAAGCAAGGTATTTCTTCAGTCGCTTCGTATTATATGTTCTTCAACAAACACCGATTATTTCCCTATACTGAATGATTTATGTAACAGACAGAGGCACAAACAGTTTGCGTGTGTAATTTCTATGCAGGTCAGATCTCATGTACTGCGGAGGACCGAACTCGTGCCCGGAACAGTCCACGTGAGCTTTGTGGTGGACGAAGTGGCACTCGGACAGGCTTTCCTTAGGCTATTGGGGTTCGCATAGCCACGAAAATGGCCTTTTAGCTTCGTCATATCCGTCTGTCGGTCTGTCTACCAGTCCGACTGTACAGGGCGTTTCATAATATACTCCGGGATTTCAGAGATTTATTATGGGAAAACCGTAGAACACGCATTTACGAAACCTGTACAGATAGAAGGAACAACTCAAAAATGTTTTTCCCAGTAAGTTGTTTTTCATCGTAGTTCACATTTCTGCCGCTAGGCTATGCGAGTGTATGTAGTGAGAAAAAGGCCGTTCCGGGACAGAAGTCGTTTTGTGTGTTGGAACATCACACGAGTAAGTTTGTGGCTAATGTGCAAGTGCATTTCATGCAAAGTACGCAAAGGACCCGCCTAAAAGACCTCGCTGACCTAAAGCCACGGATCATTGCAGCAGCGAAGAATATCGATGTTGACGCGTGTGTAGCAAGAACTTGAATATCGTATCGATGTGTGCCGTGTCACCCGTGGTGCACACATCGAACATCTCTAGTTGTCAAAAAAAAAACTTTTTCAGTTTTCCTGTGGCTGCAAACAATTCCACTAAGGTAGGTCCTTTGGTTTTCTTGTTATAAATGTCTGCAATCACGGTGAACATTATGAAACGCCCTGTATAAGCGCGGCTCGTACTGTGCAGATATCCGCAAAACTCTTACGAACATCTGTCGAGAAACTCCAAATTTGGTTAAAATCGGAAGAAAATATCAGGCGCTTTACACGAACACCCAAGTACATTTTATTGTTGCAGGAGATATACATTCGCTACAAAAGCATTCCTTTGCAACAAGCAATAGTCTTATATTGTTGACAGTGACATGCACCTGAACAATGCACGCAGAATAAATCACTGCGTTTTCGCTGCAAAAATTTTTACATAACGCACCACAATGTTACGTCATACGTGCACTACCTACATAGTCACTTGTCAGTATTATTTCACCAGTGCTACATAATCAAATTCTTCAAACGTACTCTTTGCAGGGGGACAATCGACCTAAGCCTGGGGACATTCGAACAAAAGTGATGCTCTTTCGGAGACTGAGGAGTATCAAGGAGTCATACTTCAAAAGGTCTTAATTTAATCCGAAAAGTTGAAACGCACTGAGCTACCCACTCCCTTCTTCAACTCGTTCTTCTCAGCTTCCCGATTCCTCTACAACGTCCATAAGGTTGATTTTGATTGCACTCTTGACGCTACCAATTATCGGTAAGTAGATCCTTCGGAGTGTTCACAGGAAGTACTCTGCAAGTGAAGCACAATCACGCCATACAGAACAGGGTGAGGATCGCATTACTTGCTAATTTGATAAATAATCGCAGCGGGTACAAAGCAAAATTACAGCGTGTGTAAAGGCACACTGGTTGCTTCAGAACTTCCTCAGTACATCGCTGAAACAGCCTGAAAATTATCCTAGAGATGTCGTTATTGTTTAACGCAGGGGTACACATATTTTCCAAAAATCTAGCAGACACATCAAATTTCTAGGTGCAAGAAGGATCACATGAAACAAGTTCTGTACTACGGATTCACAAATATTAGGTTCCACCGTAACAACAACAACAACAACAACAACAAAAAGGTCCCTAAGCAGACCTGGCGCCCGGAATTTGTGCATAACCCTTCACACCAAATATTTACGTATAAACGGGGTTCCAATCTATTATTACTGCCTGCAAAATATTCAGTTACTGGGGCAATTTATTTATTAGGGTTCAATAAATGAATAAAGAGTGAAGAAATGCCCCGTACTGCTGACGAACAGTCTACGTCATTCATATACAGTACGTGTAGTTTGCGCAGTGGTGTAAGTTGTTTTCAGGAACAGTTTCTCAGCGTGATTTCAAAGTTACGCAAGAATACTAACACCAACCTTTAAAGGGCGAATTATATCAGAATAATCCTCAAAGTTTAGTGATTACCTTACAGAAAACGTAACACATTTCTATTCCGACGTTTAGTTCCCCTAATGAAGTTGTCAGAAGCATAGCTGTTGATTCTTAGAACCGACTGAAACTCTCGTGGTGAACTTTCAGGAACGTGGCATATAGCATTACGAGAGCCAATCACAGGGTTAAGCAACGATGACAATACATGAAATGACATAACACGTTCGCGAAACGACAACAATAAAGCTTCAAACAGCGGCTTTTACTTTTTTTTTTTTTTGGTAGAGACAAGTCAAATGGAAAAGTCGGACGCTAATCCCGGCAAGGCCAGCCGATCCACTAGGCGTAAGTTCTGCACAGATCTTAACGAAGATCTTGCGAAAGGGCAGATTAAGAGCTGCACATTCTAAGCGAAACAGCAAATTCCTCTCTTCACAACACACCTTACCAACCACCAAGCACAGTTACAAGTTCTATGTACCACATACTCACCGTTAAGGCTGCAGTGATGGCCAAGTCTTTTCAAGTTACACAAATTATTTTTAAAAAAGGCTGAACTTAATACACTCCTTGCCGCCGTAGGTATTGAGTTCACGTTCGAGGCCCACTGCTTCTGACGCCAACTTCTGTCTTATCCTTACATTTCGCACGGCAGGGATTGACGCTGTTCATTAATTACGGCAGTGTGAGTGGGAGCTGGTAAGTGCATAGCGTAGCTCCGTCTTGGTGGAAGCACGGATTCCGTCATCAGGGTCTTAACGGGTGTGTGTTCTGGCGAACAGGGAAGTACGTATTATCGAGAGGATGACGCCGGGAACGTAAATTATTATTATTATTATTATTATTATGTGCCTTTCCTCTCTCGCACTTCTCCTGAACCAACCACTGAGGCTTCAAGTTTCAGACTGCAGTATATTCCGTACTATGTGTAACGTTCCAAGCACAGCTGACTTTTGTAGTGAATCTATTGAAAGTTTTACTGGTATACATACTTACTTATTTACTCCATGGTGCAGAGTCCTTCTTGAGAAGCTAACTGGTTTGCAGCTAGTCAAGAAATTCCCCGCATTTCACGGAACCCGAAGGTTCATTACCGCACTCACAAGCGTCC